>ERZ869991.296-NODE-296-length-17198-cov-4.389989_pt1 | contig 17198 bp, 17 predicted proteins | sample MGYA00520862_ERZ869991 | MGnify/ENA primary metagenome ERZ869991 (study PRJEB32232, sample SAMN07284978) | human gut metagenome | biome: human-associated habitat; material: feces | host: Homo sapiens | place: Tanzania | collected 2014-08-11 ...
GAGTTCAGACGTGTGCTCTTCCGATCTTGTCTGGGGTGGGGCACCATGGAATACATCGTCGGGCATCGTAATCTCTGTGCCGCCAAACTGACGGAAAAGTGGGGTGGCGACGAGGCTATGGCTCTGGGTGCTGCCCTGTATGGCGAGTAATGGACCGTTGATGGTGCTTACCGAAAGACGGGAGTAGTAAGTGGAGTTGACAGCCGTTGCCTTGCCGTGGACAAGGAGAAAGGCGGCAAAGGTGTCGGCTCCTCCGGCTACGAGTGTGCTTGGGGAAGCTTGCCTTACAAGACTTTGGATTTCGCTTTCTGTCGTGGCGTCGGCAATGCATACGTCTGACGGACTGCCATGGAGCAGTTTACGGGCTTCTGACGTGTGGGCTGGGAATTCCGGGTCGCAGGCAAAGGCAGTCTTACTGAGCTCCACGCCGTCGACATAATATATTCCGCCGCTGATTATGCGTCCTCGCGACGGGTTCTGCGGCAGGAGCAGAACTTTCTCGAATGACGTGGCGTCGAGAAGGGCAGAGAGTTCCTCGCCTACGTTGCCGCGCAATACGGAGTCGACCTTCTTGAAGAGCAGCGGCTGTGGGGCGAGGCTCCTTGCCTGGCGACAGAGGTGCCGACAGACTTCGCCGGCTTCTTGTGGAGCGGCGGAGCGTGTGTCGGTGGCAACGACAATGACATCGGAGCGAGTTTCAGTGGGTATGGAGTTGATGGAAAAATCTACAGCGAACCCTTGTCTGAGTGCCACTCCGGCAATTTCGGCAGCCCCCGTGATGTCGTCGGCAATGGCTATAATCATATTCCTTCCCCTTTGTAGTTTTTGCGCGATAATGCCATTCTCGTGGCATAGTCGATCGACAGCAGCATGGCGTCAGGACTTGCCACTCCCTTTCCTGCCACGTCGAATGCCGTGCCGTGGTCTACGGAAACGCGGATAATTGGCAGACCGAGAGTGATGTTCACTCCCTTTGCCGTCTTCATCTTGCCCGTTTCCTTGTCCCAGTTGAAGCCAACGACCTTAAACGGTATGTGTCCCTGGTCGTGGTACATCGCCACGCATCCGTCATACTTGCCGCATTTCGCTTTGGCAAATAGAGTGTCTGGCGGAACAGGTCCCTCCACGTTGAATCCTCGTGCTTTCAGTTCCTCTACGGCAGGCTCAATCTCCAGTCGCTCCTCGTCGCCGAAGAGTCCGCCGTCGCTGGCATGAGGGTTTAGTCCGGCGATGCCAATCTTTGGGTTCTCAATGCCAAACTGTCTGCAGGCGTCTGTTATCAGTTCCGTTACGTCTATGATGCGTTCCTTCTTCACCAGGTCGCAAGCCTTGCGTAGCGGCACGTGGGTAGACACGTGGATTACGCGTAGCGACTCGTCGGCAAGGAGCATGGCGTATTTTTTCGTGTGAGTATAGGTGGCATAAATCTCCGTATGCCCGTCGAAATGATGACCGGCAAGATTTAGGGCTTCCTTGTTGAGCGGTGCCGTTACTGTGGCGTCTACTTTGCCGTCCATGGCAAGCTGGATAGCCGTTACTACTGATTGGAAGGCAGCGTTGCCGCATTGTACGGCAACCTTGCCCTGTTCGAACAACTGCATGTCGATGAGGCGCAAGTCCATCACATCAACGGTGCCAAGTTCAAATTTCGCCTCTTCCACTTCTTTTATGGCGTGAATCTTCAGGGCGGATTTCTGTTGCCTTGCCACAAATTCCATTACTCCGGCATCGCCCACTACGAGAGGGCGGCATTTTGAGTATGTCTCTTCCATGGCGAGAGCCTGAAGGATTATTTCCGGACCGATTCCTGCAGGGTCGCCCATTGTAATTGCTAATATGGGTTTCATATTTTTTTATTGTCTTTTTTATTTGTTTTCCTTTCTTTTCTCCTCAAGATATCCGTAGATTGTCAGTTCTTTGTCGGCAAGAGGAGTCTTGAAGAACAGGCTTGCCGCGTAGCCCACGACGAGTACTATGATGTGGCTGTATACGCCGAGCATGTATTTGTGGTGGGTAAAGTTCCAGCTGCCAAGGTCGAGCAACATCCTGTCGTCGCCATATTCCGTAGATGTAAGTACGGCGTATGCCGTGAAAATTATAGCTGCGGCGATTCCGATATAAAGTCCCTGCCAGTTGGCGCGACGGCTAAACAAGCCGAGCAGGAAGATTCCCACGATGCCGGCGGAGAGAATGGCGTAGAGACCGAACAGGGTGCCCAGTACTCCCTCGCCGCCCCAAGCCACATAGAGCAGAGCGCAACCGATGGCGCCGAGTCCTGTTATGACGACAGCCCATCGCCCCACGCGCATTTTCTGCTTGTCGGTAGCCGTTTTGCGGAAGCGTCCGTAGTAGTCCTCCACCACGATTGCCGAGATGCAGTTTATGTCGGCGTCAATGCTCGATATTGCTCCTGCAATGAGAGCTGCGAGGATAAGTCCTGTTATGCCTACAGGCATCTCTGTGGATATGAAATAAGGGAATACTTCGTCGCTCTTTATCCCTTCGGGCAGTATGCCGCTGTTGATATGGTAGTAGGCGAAGAGGCACGTGCCGACGAACATGAAAAGGGCCCATGTGGGCACGCTCAGGAAGATTCCTAAATATGAGGCGCGTTTAGCGCTGCGGTCGTCGCGTGCCGTAAGGTAGCGTTGCACGATACTTTGGTCTGTGCCGTATTTCTGTAGGGCATAGAAGATACCGTTGAGCACCATTACGAGGAAGGTTAGATGAGTCAGGTCCATGTCGTAAGGACCGAAGTCGATCTTCTTGTATTCTCCAGCAATGCGGAAAATCTCGGCAGGTCCGCCGTCGGTAAGATAGAACAGCATGCCCACGGCAAGTAGTCCGCCGATAATAAGCAGAAAGCCCTGGATGACGTCCATCCATATTATCGCTTCCATACCGCCGAAGAACGTCATCACGATAACTACCGCTCCGATGATGACGATTACCCATCGGATGTCCATTCCGCCCACGAACATTGCCATGGCGAGAGCAAGCAGATACAGGATTGTGCCCATCTTTGAGAAATGCTCAAGAACAAAGGCGAAGGAGCTGTAGAGACGTGCCAGCGGACCGAATCTGCGCTCGAAGTATTCGTAGGTGCTGAGGCGTATTACGCGACGGTAGAGCGGTACGATGAAGCCGATGAGGCACACCAGCACGAGCGGCACCATGAGTCCCTGGACGAGTAGGATCCAGTTGCCGGCATAAGCGTTGCCGGGGTAGGCGAGAAATGTTACGCTGCTTATTATCGTGGCGAACATCGACATTCCGACTGCCCACGACGGTATGTTGCCGCCGGCAGCGAAATAGGTGTCCGTAGAATTCTGGTTGCGCGAGAAATAGAAGCCCACGCCGAGAGCCATTATTATAGAAGCTATTATGATGGCGATGTCTATCCAGTGAAGAGATGATGTTTCCATGGAATGGTATTTTTTTGTAGGTATCTTAATTTAATAAAATCTCTTAATCTCGCTCTTAATCCTTTCGGCGGTTGAGGCGTCAAGCTCAGTGAGCGGCGGTAACATGTAGGTTTCGCAAAGTCCGAATTGCTTCATGATAACCTTTAGTCCGGCAAGCGACTGCCCCAGTGTAAGTCCTGTAGTATTCACTTTACCCATGTCGACAGTAAGCCTTTGCAAGCGTTCCGCTTCATCAAAATCGTCCCTCAATGCAGCCTCGAATAATTCGTTGTAAAGTTCTGGAGCATAATTGCCTACGCTCGGCACGATACCGTCTGCACCCAATTTCATGGCATGGGCTGAATTGGCGGCGCAGCCACAGAAGTAAGCAAAGTCGTCGCGGTTGGCAAACATTTTCAGAGCCTGCTCCATACGCTCCAGGTCGTTCTCGGAATCCTTCAGTCCGACAATATTTGGAATCCTGCTCAGTCGCTCTATTACATCAAGCGGAATACTCATGTGGGTGGTAATCGTGATGTTGTAAAGCATCAGTGGAACGCTGATGTTTTCAGAAAGATTCTTGTAGTATTCATACATCTGTTCGGGGGTGAGGGAATAGTAGCTCGGCAGGGTTGCGGCTATTACATCGGCGCCAGCCTTGGTGAAGAGCTCTGCAGCTCGCAGTTGCTCGCTCCAGCATGTACCGCAGAGTCCGGCATATATAAGCACGCGCCCGGCACTGGTCCTTGCTGCTGTCTCTATCATGCGCGCTCCTTGTTCGGCAGAAACGGAATTTCCTTCACCGGTAGTGCCCATAATGAGTGCCGAAACGTTGTTTCGGGCAAAGTTTTCTATGATTTTCTCTACTGCTTTAAGGTCTACGTCGCCGTCTTTGGTGACGGGTGTTACCATTGGAACCACTACTCCGTGGTATTTCTCGTTTACTTTCATATTGTTTTTTTTGATTATGTTATTAGACTGTTTGTGGAAATTGTAGATCTTTTCCGGGGATTTTTAACCCCGTGTTTTAGAATAGACTCGTAAAATAGAGCTTTGTAACGTATGAATGGTATGAAAAGTGCTTGTTTGTTCGGAAAACTTGCAAATATATTTTCGTATGTCAGATAAAATGTGTATATTTGCATGGCGGAAGGATAAAGTGACTTCTGCTGCTTAAAATAGTAAAAATAACCAAAATAAATATCGTATGAAAAAACTAATGATGCTCGTCGTTGGACTCGTTATGTCCATAGCTGCCAACGCTCAATTTGAACAGGGTAAATATTATGTAAGCGGTTCGCTCACAGGACTTGATCTGAGCTATAGCGGAACTGACAAGTTTAACTTGGGCGTTGAGGCTAAAGGCGGATATATGGTGGCTGACAACTGGATGGCACTTGCTATGGCGGGATACTCTCATAGCGGACAGGATGGTGTTGATGATACGTTCCAGGCTGGTGTGGGCGGAAGATACTATATCATCGAAAATGGACTGTATATGGGCGTAAACGCAAAGTTCGTACGCGGCAACAGTAGCTATAATGACTTTATGCCGGGAATAGAACTCGGGTATGCTTTCTTCCTCGGAAGGAGCGTTACGGTTGAGCCTGCCGTGTACTACGACCAGTCTATTAAAAATCATTCTGACTACTCTAAGGTCGGCTTGCGCATAGGTGTGGGCATTTATCTCTAATAGTGTAGAACTGGGAGTAAAGACAAAATAATAACGATAACAGTAACAGTAACAAAAATATGTATACAGTAGACGAATTGGAAGACAAACTGATAGACCTCTCCTTTGCTGAGGATATCGGCGACGGGGATCATACCACTCTGTGTTGCATTCCTGAAGATGCAATGGGAAAATCACATCTGTTAATAAAGGAAGACGGAATTCTCGCCGGAGTGGAAGTGGCAAAAAAAGTCTTTGCCAGATTTGATGATACAATGAAGGTTGAGGTGCTTATTGAAGACGGCACACCTGTGAAGAAAGGCGACATCGCAATGGTCGTAACAGGTAAGGTGCGCTCGCTGCTGCAAACCGAGAGGCTTATGCTTAATATCATGCAGAGAATGAGCGGTATCGCCACAATGACACATAAATATGTGGAGAGACTGAAGGGTACGAAAACTCACGTGCTCGACACCCGAAAGACTACTCCGGGAATGAGAATGCTCGAAAAACAGGCTGTCAAGATTGGTGGCGGAATGAACCATCGTATCGGACTCTTTGACATGATTTTGCTTAAGGACAACCATGTGGATTTCGCCGGAGGTATAACTAATGCTATTGACCGCTGCCATAAATATCTTGACGAAAAGGGACTGAAACTGAAAATAGAAATTGAAGTTAGAAACTTCGACGAGATGAATCAGGTTCTTGAACACGGAGGGGTAGACCGCATAATGCTCGACAACTTCTCTGTAGAGGACACGAAAAAAGCTGTGGAAATTATCAACGGAAGGGTAGAGACGGAATCCAGCGGAGGCATAACTTTTGACACTATACGCGACTATGCCGAGTGTGGAGTTGACTTCATCTCTGTTGGAGCTCTTACTCATTCTGTTAAGGGACTCGATATGAGTTTCAAGGCTTGCTAAAAAAGTTGGCGAGTTTCTATGAACGCTATTTTATAAAAGCTGAAATGAAAAAAATATTTTTATCCTTAATACTTTGTGCAGGCGTGCTACAGGCTATTGCCTGCACAAATTTTATTGTCGGCAAGAAAGCGAGCGCCGACGGATCGGTAATCTGTTCTTATAATGCCGATGATTACGGCATGTTTATAAATCTATGCCATTTCCCGGCAGGAAAGCACCAAAAAGGGGAAATGAGAAAAATCTACGATTGGGATACTAACGTATACCACGGACAGATTCCCGAAGCTACAGAGACTTACAACGTCATCGGAAATATTAATGAATATCAAGTGACAATTGGAGAGACTACTTTTGGCGGACGAGAGGAAATGGTTGACTCTACTGGTATTATCGACTACGGGTCGCTTATTTATATCGCTCTGCAACGCTCCAAAACGGCAAGACAGGCTATTTCTGTAATGACTACTCTTGCCGAGACTTACGGATATAACTCGGAGGGAGAGACTTTTACTATCTGCGACCCTAACGAGGCATGGATAATGGAAATGATGGGTAAAGGACCGGGCAGCAAAGGCGTTGTTTGGGTTGCTGTGAGAATTCCCGACGATGCTATCTGTGCACATGCGAACCAGAGTCGTATAAGGACTTTCGACCAAAAGGACAAGAAAAACGTTATGTTCTCAAAAGACTGCATAAAATATGCAAGGCGTATGGGGTGGTTTAATGGCAAGGATAAGGATTTTAGCTTCTGCGACACTTATGCAGCACCCGATTTCGGAGGACGACGTTTCTGCGAGGCACGAGTATGGAGCTTCTTCAACCATTTCCAGGACATGAGTCGTTATCTTCCATATGCTGAGGGAAAAGTGAAGGGCGCTGAACCTATGCCTCTATGGATTAAGCCTAACCGCAAGGTTAGCGTGAAAGATGTACAGGCTTGCATGCGCGACCACTACGAGGGAACTCCGTTTGCTCTCGACAACGATATGGGACAGGGCGTTTGGGAAATGCCTTACCGCCCGACACCGCTTTCGTTTAAAGTTGACGGAAAGCAATATTTTAATGAACGGCCTACATCTACGCAGCAGACTGCTTTCTCTTACGTTTCACAGATGCGGTCTTGGCTGCCAAGACAGGTGGGAGGCGTTTTGTGGTTTGGAAACGATGACGGTAATATGATTGCCTATACTCCTATATATTGTGGAAATACTAAGCAGCCGGAATGTTACAACACACCTGGAGCTGATGCTGTAACATTCAGCGATAAAAACGCTTATTGGGTTTGCAACTGGGTTAGCAATATGGTTTATCCGCGCTACTCTTTGATGTTCCCGTCGCTTAAGGAAGTGCGCGACTCGCTCGAAACGTCTTATTTTGATAAGCAGGGTGGGGTAGAGAAAAGGGCTGTTGAACTTTGTGGCTATAACCCTGAGAAGGCTGTAGAATACCTTACTGAATATAGTAATACTACAGCTCAGCAGATGCTTGCTCGTTGGAAGCAACTTGCCACTTATCTTATTGTAAAATACAATGACATGGCGGTTAAACCGACAAAGAACGGCAAATTCCTGCGTACTAAGACTGGTCTCGGTGCAAAGGTGGAACGTCCTGGGTTCCCTGAAAAGGTAGCACGTGAACTCATTAGGCAGACTGGAGATAAGTATGCTGTTCCTGTTGAATAACTGTTTATGATAGTTATGTGTCGAGATATTGTCTATGTTGAATAGATCTTATATATGTCGAATGACTTTCTGTCTTTAAGGTATGCGTTTTTATTCTATATGTAAATAAAACAGTAAAAAATGCTTTGTCGTGCAATTTTTTTTAATATAAATTTTGCAGATAAAATAAAAACGCGTACCTTTGCACTCGCAATTAAGAAATGGCTCCGTAGCTCAACTGAATAGAGCATCTGACTACGGATCAGAAGGTTCCGGGTTTGAATCCCAGCGGAGTCACGAATTAATTAAGTTTCAAGAAGAGGTGTTTACGTAAGTAAGTACCTCTTTTTCTGTTTATTACGTGTATATCAGGCATTTATGCCATTCGTTAATTAAGGGTCAAACATATTGTTTAACGTCGGAGCTGAATCGGCAAATTGGACAGAATTGGACAGAATGCGACAAAAAGGTGTTACACATGGTGTTACACGCTCACTTGAAAGGGTGTTACACGTTCTTCAAATTTAGCTTTAATGTCTGCGTTTCTGAAAAAAATGGCTTTATAGGAGCTGATTTTTTGTTAGAGGAACGACAAAAGCCTTCAAAGTATATACCTTTGTTAAGAAAAAAGGGAAAGTAACAGAGGCGGTAGGCAATAGTGTATTTGAATATGACGAGAGCAAAAAGCCAATTATTTTAGGGCGCGATTGTGAGAAAAATCGTGAACTGATTAATAATGATATAAATTTACAGTCATTACTATCCTTTGTGGCGATGTTGGGCAATATTAATATTGATGAATTGTTAGATATAAAAAAATACGGCAAGTCAAGCGTAACAATTTTTGATATATTGGAAAAGATAAGTAAAAAATAGCGAAGTTTACGACATGTCCGAAAGGGCGATTTAGTTAAGTTGAGGGATGCTCTGTGTGGAGCATCCCTTTTTACATATACACCTCCACGCCATTCAGAGTGGATATTGTAGTGTTGACTCTCCTTTCTTATGCTTATTCAATATCAAATCCCATATCACGTACCATTTGCTTAACCACATTCACTTTGACGGTAGAATCTTCCTCCTTGTCGTAGATAAGGAGGAAGAAACATGACCATTCTGAATGTCGGTTAGCACATTGAACGTGATAATTCTTGCTCCGCCAGACTTTCCTTTCCCCTTAGATTCGATAGCCATACGAATTTTGCGTATGTTCTTGGCGATTTCAACACCTTGCAGTGGGTTTTCCTTTATGCTATCCAAGAAACTCTTATAGTCATTTTTGAATATTTTTTTGCAAAGCGTTTCGCCTGTCGTGCGAAATCATCAGAAACGGAAATTCCAATATTATTATCTTTACAACTCATCGAGCAAACTGTCTGCGGATTGGAGTACACGCTTACCAGTAATGGCCTCCTTCACTTCGGTCAATGCGTTTTTAAGCTCTTTCATCAAGTCACGAGGGGCATCAATAGTATCTTTGCTGTCTTCTGGGAATATACGGAAACTACCGGCACGCGATCTAAGGACAACGTGCTCGCCCGATTTCGCCAAATTCAGATACTTGGTCTGATTGGTGCGGAAGTCTCTTGTGCTAACTACTACCATAATAATTGAATTTAATTTAATTGGTTATGATGTAAAATATGTAGTGTCTCTATTTTAATTTCTCCATCAGTTCTTTAGCCTTCTTTGTCATAGCATCACCATACCTACCGTCGGCAAGTACGGTAAGCACTTTCATTGCTTCATCCCTTTCATTGCTCTTCAAATGGGCAATAGCGAGGTTCCAGCCTATGAGCGGTGCGTAGTCAATATAAGCATTGAAGTATTCCATTGTGGAAACCTGCCATAGGAAAGATAGGCGTTTGGTTGTTTCCTTCAGGTTCTTGCCATTCTTTACATTGTCAAAGAGGTTGGTCAGTTCGTTCGTCATTGTCTTGTCCTGTGATGTTTCTGTTCCGCGACATATAGTTTGCTGGTCGGCTGCGAATACCATTGCATACTCATCGCCGAGTTCTGTGGTGATGTGGTAGTTATAGTATTGGTATCCGCCCACAATAAGAATCAGTGCGACGGCAGCAGCCGACAGCGCTCGTCTGTACATACTATAATCACAATATTTATGACCAATAGTATTTTCTATCATATCCTCTATCTGTTCTTTATCTGAAGCCCATAAAGCATCTTTCACGAGTTCGTCATGCTCCTGTCCCACGGCATCCATAGCCTTTGCCAAATAAGCCATGGCAATAGCTTTGGAGCGTAGCTCTTCATTTGCTGAAAGTTCTTGCTTTAAAGCCTTTTCCTCTTCGGCTGTCATCTCCCTCCTAAGAAACTTCTCTATTCTTTCATAATCCGTAGAGTCTGTCATAGATATTATATTATTGCCTGTCATAGTAGTCTTGTCAAAATAAAGAGTTTACCAAATCATTATAACGCTTTCTGAATTTTTCCTGACAGCGATGTTTCGTAACTTTAGCAGAACCAATGCTATAATTACACATTTCAGCCAGGGCCTTCATGGTGAGATTGTCGCGGAAGAATCCCCACAGCAGTTTGTCGCACGGTTTAGGCAAGTCATGTACGATCTGTCTTACAAGCCGCTCTTTTCTTTCAACAAGCGATTGGTCACTGTCGAAGTCAGACAGAATTTCATCGCATTTATCCTTGTAAAAGGAGTTTTGCGATATTGGTGGGTCGTCAGCAATAACCGTTTGTGCTTTATGGCGTAGTTTTTCCATGGCTTTTATTTTGCAGATGCCAACGAAGTAAGTAGACAATGAGGCGGTCATATTTTTTAGTTTTCCATTGTGGTTATTTTGCCACAGCACGATAAATGCCTCCTGAAATATATCGCAACAGCTGTCGTCGTCCAATCCATATCTGTTGCTGAGAAAGTTCATGACCTTCGTCTTCTCTTCTTGGGCGAATTCTCCGAGCACCTTTGCGCTATATGATGGCATTATTACCCTCATATTCCGCTCCTTTCCACGACCATATTCTGTCGCAAAAGACGGCAGTCTGCGCTCATCAATTTTCTCACGTTCTCTGTCCATTGAATGTCTTTTGTCAGTTGATGCTTCTCAAGCACCTTATTAATATAATAGCTAATAGATCCGTAATAATGTTTCCCAACCCTAATTTCTATGTTGGTCTGATAAGAGCGGCATGCTTCCAGATAGCAGGCGTTAGCCATGTTTTTGCCCGTTGGAATGCTGATTACCGCCCGTCTGTCTATACGTGGCACAAAGTGCTTGCCGTTACGTGAGAATCCTTTGGCAGTTCCGCGCACATAGACGGAGTCTTCTTCTTCGCCACGCGAAGAACCACCCGAATGACAGGCATCGATGACAACATATACGAATCCAGATTTCCCAACTTTTCTTCGTATTCCGGTAACAAAACTATTCAGTTCGTCGTCAATGATATGGTTTCTTCCGTCATACACATTTTCCAAATACTTCTGTCCGGCATCGTATGGCACGATAGCCTCGTCCCATCCGTCGGGTTCATCGCCGTTGCGATCTTCCACGGGTTGTCCGTGTCCGGAGAAATGGATATATATTACATCTCCCGCTTGTGATTGGCGTGTTAAAGCAAAGAGAGCTTTTCTGATGTTCCGTGCCGTTGCCTTGCTGTTGGTCAGCCTTGCTACGGCAAATCCCTGTTGCTTCAGAGTGGTGCCAATCATAGCCACGTCGTCTGCTCCGTGTATTGGGTGCCAGTCGAGTTGGCTCTGCTTGTGTCGTTCATAACAAGATATGCCGATGAGCAATGCCCGTTTTGCTGCATTAAGCTGAAATTGGCAGGTTGCCGTCAGCAGCAACATTATTATGATGAAAATCTTTTTCATATGTTGATGCTGCAAAGGTAGTGCAAATCTATAGGAAAAACAAAAAAATCAAAGATTATCTATTGCAGATTGATTATTTGTGTTCTACGCTCTAAATGGTAGGATACAGCCTGTATGGATTCTTTTTAGATGCGAAAATTTTAATGTGGCTTGACATTTATGGATGTAGCATGACAAAAACAATTGAACTTTTAATTGAGAAAAGTAGAACGCTCGCCAAGGGCTTACGCCGTCATGTGAGTGAAATGGGTGAACGTGGTGTTACAAGTGCAGAAATTGAACAACTGGAACAAACACTAAGTACGTTGGAACAACAAAGCATCGATGTTGATAAACATCGTGCCGAACTTGCCAATAAGGTGAAACTTCAAAATGATACGATGTCTTCCGTTAAGACTTCTTATGCCGAGTTGAAGAAAACACTCAAGGGCTATTATCCACAAGAGCGTTGGGTAGATTATGGAATACCAGACCGTCGATAAAAGTATTGAGTACGGTAATATAATGAAGTAAGCAAGAGCAGGTACTTCATTCTAAACAAACCTTTTGAAAAACTTTCAAAGTATCTTGACGCTACAGCCAAATAGTTTTGGCACTATGGTTGCAAGTCCCTGTATTCAGAAACCGCATTGAAACAAGGGCAAGCCTTTTGTGGGTTCAAGTCACGATGCCCTACGATAACAGCAAACGGATATGTTTTCTTCAAGCGCACACTCAACAGCCGTATGGCTGTTTTCTGTGCATCCGTTCTTGTGTCCTTTGGCTTTCCGTCACTGTCCAAGCCGCCCTCATAGCAAATGCCGATGGAATACTTGTTGTGATTAACGCAGTGGGCACCAATCTGGTCGACTGGTCTGCCGTTTTCAACTGTTCCGTCACGGCGAACCACATAGTGGTAGCCGATGGTGCGCCAACCGCGAGCCTTGTGCCATTGTGTTATGTCCTTTGCCGAACTCTGCTGGTTCGGACGCACTGCCGAGCAGTGTATGATGATAAGTGTTACTGTTCTAATCAGAACGGAGAAACCTCTCGTGCATATCTTCCTGAATTCGTATATAGATGATGAGCTGACGGATATGGAAATCATATAGCTTTTGTGTCATCCAACTCTCAAGTATTTCTGCAACCGACAACTAAAATAATGCAAAAAGTATATCACCATCCGTATTTTAGGTAATTAAGTTCGGCATACGCTTCGACCATCCTGAACTGCCTGGCAACCATCCGCTTATTACCGACTCGCAACCGGAGGCTATAAGGGAGGCTGTGGAGGGTTCGCTTCGCCGACTGCGCACCGACCACATCGACCTCTACTATCAGCACCGCATCGACAAGAATGTGGAGCCTGAGGTGGTGGCACAGACGATGGCTGACCTTATAAAGGAAGGCAAGATACTGCATTGGGGCATATCAGAGACCACGGAGGAGTATCTGCGCCGTGCCCACAATGTATGTCCCGTTACCGCCATACAAAACCGATATTCGATGATGGCACGCTGGCACGAGAGTCTGTTCCCCGTATGCGAGGAGTTGGGTGTGGGCTTCGTGGCTTTCTCGCCCTTGGCAAATGGACTGCTCACGGAGTGCTACAACGAGGATTCGAAGTTTGATGCCGAATACGACTACCGTGCCGTGATGCCGCAATACCAGAAGGAGAGTTTTGCCAAGAACAAGTATCTCTTTGAGATGCTCGACCAGCTTGCCGAGGCGCATCATGCCACACCCGCACAAATCTCGCTTGCGTGGATGATGTGCAAACGACCATGGATTGTGCCTATCCCCGGCACTCGCCGCCTGTGCCGCATGAAGGAGAACATCGGTGCTGCCGACATTGTGCTCGCCGCTGACGAAATAGCCAAAATAGACAAGGCTCTCAGCACAATGGAGATGAGCGACGTGTTTGGTGGTTCAAAGATAGTGAGAGGCTGATCGGTAAGGTAAGATGTAATAAATGGTTGACGAAAACAATAATATGTATCGTCATAAAATATTTTGCTTTGTTGCTCGTTTTATAAAATAGCATTGGAATATAAAACATAGGAGGTTTAACATGGAACAGAACATTATCATAACAGACAATCTGAACGATATAGGTAAGAGTCCGTATAAGGAATACTTAGGACATGCCCTTTGTCTTGGCGGTTCTTGCCGTATAATGTTCAACGGTAAGGAACTGGAAATGAAGCAGGGCGACCTTATGATTGTGCGCAGGGGAAATCTGGTGGAGAAAGTGATGCCTGAGGAAAACTTCCGCGTTATGATGGTGTACGTATCATCCAAGCTGATAGAACTGAGCACTCCGCAAAGCAACTATGGCATGAAGGGACAACTCGCCCTGTTTCTTAACCCCATCATGCACCTTACCCCCATGCAGTTTGAGCAATGCAAGCGCAATTTCGACAACCTGCAAATCCGCATGATGCAGACTGGGCATAAGTTTTATAACGACATGATACAGAACAAGGTGCAGTCGCTGATTATCGACTTCTTTGATTTCCATGCCACGTTGTACAAGGAGAGTGATGTGTCTACTCAATATGCCACGCTGATGAACCGTTTTCTCTCGTTATTAGAGAGTGGAGAGTATCGCAGCCATCGTGAGGTTACGTGGTATGCCGACAAACTTTGTGTAACCTCTAAATACCTCTCGGAAGTGTCGAAGGCGGTGAGTGGTTATGCAGCCAACTTCTGGATAAACCGCTACACCACGCTCGACATTTCCCGGTTGTTGCGCGACAAATCGTTGTCGTTCGTGCAGATTTCAGATATGTTCAAATTCTCGTCCCCGGCGTATTTCAGCCGTTACGTCTTGCATAACCTCGGCGTGAATCCAACGGAATACAGAAATTAAGATTGCATTGCGAAATTATGTGCCGGCAATGTCATCTATACTTACTTCTTATTATTTCCATTCTTATTATAATACAATGTTCGTGCGCGCGTATGTAACGCGCAAGAAACTTTTTTTATGAAAAAGTATCAAAGTATCATTTTGGTTAGTTAGCTATATGGTAAATCGTTGAAAGAAAGGAACATATAAGAATGATACTTTTCTGAAAAATTTACAAGAAGTATCATAAAAAGTATCATAAAAGTATCATTTTATGGATAAAAATTAGTAAATTTGTAGCGGATAAGGGTAGGGTGCCATTATCTTTAAAAACAAGTTTTAAATTAAAAATTAATAGCATGAAGAACAAAGAATTGCTCGAAGAAGCTTTCAGAACGGGGAATTTGCCAAAGCGGATAACCTATTGTTTCCAAAAAGAATGTCCTAAGAAGGACGAGTGTCTGCATTACCTGTGTTCCTTATATAAGAACACTGATAAGAAAAAGGGGTATGCCATATTTCCAGATGCCTTGCAAAATGGCGAGTGTAGGTATTTCACGCAGTTGCGTACCGTAAAGATGGCATGGGGATTCGACTCTATGTTTGAAGATGTGAAGCAGAAGGATGCTCCAAAACTGAGGGAGAGAATGAGAAATTTTCTTGGAAGCAAGGGACAATACTACCGCTACAAGTTGGGACAGCTGAAGCTTGTGCCGGAGCAGCAGAGGTGTATAAAAATCATATTTGCAGATATGGGATATACGGATGTGGAGTTTGATAACTTTACCGAGGAACTTGACTTCACCAATTGCTGAGGCTTGGCTGAGTGCCCACAGCGTGGGCAATCGATGAACACGCTGTAAGACTCGATGCCCTTAGTAGTGGGCAATGAGTGCCCAAACGGTGGAACTAAAATCGGGCATTATGTTTAATGATAAAAACAAATAGAAATGAAGATAACAATAGCGCATACAGACAAGAAAAACAAGTTTGTTGTATCGACAAAGATAATAGAACAGTTTGTGGAAAGTCTAAAGAAAGATGATGTGCGGAATACGGTGGCGCGTTTTCGCGAGTATGTTCCTTTTGCGAGCGACGGCTACCGGTATTATAAGGATATGCCGACATGGAAACATGTTATTCCTGCGGCAGAGTTTTCAAAGGATTCCAACGGCAATTTACAGATGAAGAAGTGTAGTGGACTGCTCTTCCTGCAGTTTGAAGGATTGGAAAACGATGAGTCTGTGGAAAATGCCAAGCGTTCAGCTGCAATGTTGCCGTCTACAAGTGCCGCTTTTAAAGGAGCCGACGGGAGAAGCGTAGTTATTCTCGTGAGCTATGCGGATGCACAGAAGCCTTTGCCGACTGACGAGACGCTTGCCGAACAGCTCCTCGGCGAGGCGTACAGAAAAATATGTCCCGTATACCAAGCTCTTGTAAAAGGAGCGTTGGGTGGAGAGAAGCCGTCGCTGCGCAGCAGTTTTCTTATGACAATGGATTCGGAACCGTATTTTAATGCTAATGCCGTGCCGATGATGATAGAGTCAAGTAGACTCTCGTATTCGGTGGATAGTGAAGAGAATCAGGATGTTACAGAAAATACGAAAGTAGAAACCGACGACGAAAAAGGTAGTGTGAAGGTCTGCATTACGAATATGATGCATCTGCTGAGAAGCCGTTATGAATTCCGCTATAATACGGTGATGAAATATGTGGAATATCTGCAGAAGGAAAGACCGTGGCTTGGTTATTGGCCTGTAGATCCGCGTGTGCAGAAAAGGATGACGCTCGAAGTGCAGCTTGCAGATATAAGGGTGAGTATCAGAGATGTACGCAACTTTCTTGAGTCAGACTATATCCGCAACTATAATCCGATAGAGGAGTATCTGCATGAATGTAGCGGGAAGTGGGACGGCAAGGATCATATCCGTGCTTTGGCACGTACGGTGCCCACGTCGAATCCGCATTGGGAGGATTGGTTCTATACCTGGTTCCTGGCAATGGTAGAGCAGTGGCGTGGTGGCACTTTCGGTCAGTATGGCAACTCGGTTGCTCCGCTGCTCATCTCCCGCCAAGGCTACAACAAGAGTACCTTCTGTCGGCGCCTTCTTCCACCCGAGTTGCAGTGGGGCTACAACGACAATCTGATTCTTTCGGAAAAACGGCAGGTTCTTCAGGCGATGTCTCAGTTTCTGCTTGTCAATCTCGATGAGTTCAATCAGATTTCGCCTGCCGTGCAACAGGGATTTCTAAAGAATCTCATCCAGTTGCCAACCTTGAAGATAAAGCGTCCCTATGGCAGTCATGTAGAAGAGTTCCCGCGTCTTGCCTCGTTCATTGCCACGAGTAACATGAGCGATATCCTTAGCGACCCGTCGGGCAACCGTCGTTTCATTGGTGTAGAACTGACCGGACCTATTGATGTCAGCAAGCGCCCTAACTACCGTCAGCTGTATGCCCAGGCGTTGGCTGCATTGTGGAATGGCGAGAAGAGTTATTTCGATTCTGATCAGGTTCGTCTTGTGATACAGAACAACAGTCAGTTTGAGGTAATCGAACCTATAGAGCAATACTTCCGTCTGTATTTTGAGATTACCGACGACGAGAAAGACGGAGAATATCTCACGGCGGCACAAATCTTCGATTACTTGCGCAAGAAAGCCGGTTCGGCAGTTAAGGTGACAAGTTTGATGAGCTTCGGCAGGCGTTTAGCGAATATGCAAGGCTTGCAGCACAAGCGTTTTACCGCCGGTATGTGTTATTTGGTTAAGAAAATATGATACTTCGTATAATTTTATGATACTTTTAATGATACTTCTCTCTTTTTATAGGGAGAAGTATCATTGTCT
>ERZ869991.301-NODE-301-length-16976-cov-4.283271_pt1 | contig 16976 bp, 6 predicted proteins | sample MGYA00520862_ERZ869991 | MGnify/ENA primary metagenome ERZ869991 (study PRJEB32232, sample SAMN07284978) | human gut metagenome | biome: human-associated habitat; material: feces | host: Homo sapiens | place: Tanzania | collected 2014-08-11 ...
GAATAGTCAGTAACTTTGCAGCCGAAACATAATTATAGGTATGAAAAGAATATTGTTCACAATTTCCTTAGCGCTTCTTGCAGGCTACTCCGTAGCACAAGAAACGCTATCCTTAGGGCAATGCCTACAGATGGGTATTGACCGAAATCTGAATTTGAAAACTTACGAGGGCAATGTGCTTAAGGGTAAGCATAATGTAAGTGAAAATCGTTCGCGCCTGTTGCCACAAATAAATATAGGTGCAGGACTTAATGATAATTTTACTCCTCCTGTTTCTGTTACTGATGGCTCGGCATATGGCAAGCCTTATAATGTTACCAAGACTCTGCAATACAACTCTTTGGCAAGCATACAGTTGCAGATGCCGCTTTATAGCCAAACTGCGCTAACAGCATTGAATATTTCGAAGACTTTGGATCAGCTAAACACGTTGTCGTATGCTAAAGCCAAGGAAGATTTGATAGTGCAGATTAGCAAGATGTATTATCTGGCACAGAATACTGAGGAGCAGATTGGTATTATCAAGGATAATATCAAACGATTGGAGGAATTGCGCGACATCACTCAGGCTTTCCACGACAATGATATGGCGTTGGGAGTGGATGTGAAGCGTGTGAATGTGAATCTCGAGAACCTCAGCGTGCAGTATGATAATGCTAAGGCTATGCTCACTCAGCAATATAACATGCTGAAATATGTCATCGACTATCCTGCCGACAAGGAAATTGCGGTGGAAAAGGCTAACATAGAGCAGATTGATATGGCTGCACTGTCAGGACTTAACGAAAACCTAAATGAGCTACAATTGCTACGCACTCAGCAGACTTTGGCTGAGCAGCAGAAGAAACTTGCTAAGGATGGATATTTGCCAACATTAGCTTTAACAGGCAACTGGACGTATTCTGCTTTCACAGACAAGATAGAGAATTGGTTCCACTCAGGAGAATCAAACCATTGGTATAAGTCGAATGGTATTGGAATCTCGCTACGCATACCTGTGTTTGATGGTTTTGAGAAGCGCTCAAAGATAAGAAAGGCGCAGGTGGATGTAGACAATGCCAAGCTGCAGTATGAGAATGCGCTTAAGGGTATGCAAACTCAATATGCTAATGCTGTGAACGACCTTGCCAACAATCAGCGCAACTTTAGCAAACAACGCGACAACTATCTGCTGGCAGAAGATGTGTATAAGGTTACGAGCGACAGATATCGCGAAGGTATAGCTTCGATGACAGAGGTGTTGCAGGACGAGATGAGCATGAGCGATGCTCAAAATAATTATCTCACAGCTCATTTCAACTACCAGGTGTCGAACCTCACACTATTAAAGCTCACAGGTCAATTAGAGAAACTGATAAAATAATTCGCACATTATAATATATATACAACAATGGAAACAAATAACAATAATATAAATGGTAATAATGGCGACCAGACTAAGCAGTCGTCGCACGAAGTAACAGCTAAGCAACTTAAGCGCCAACGCATACGCCAAATTGTGGTGAGCCTTATTGGTGTTGCTATTTTGGTTTGGGGAATAGTAGAGGTAGTATGCCTGTTTATGGACTATAAGTCGAACGAGAAGAGCGACGATGCGCAAGTGGAGCAGTATATATCGCCTGTGAATATGCGTGCATCTGGATATATCAAGAAGATATATTTCAAGGAGCATCAGGATGTTAAGAAGGGCGATACTCTCTTGGTTCTCGACGATCGTGAATATCGCATTCGTGTGATGGAAGCCGAGGCTGCACTCAAGGATGCTATGGCAGGAGCCAACGTGGTAGACGCATCGCTGCAGACCACTCAGACTTCGGCTACTGTATATGAGGCTTCGATAGCTGAGATTGAAATCAGATTGGCTAAGCTCGAGAAAGACCGTCAGCGCTATCAGAACCTTGTGGCTCGCAATGCTGCTACACCAATTCAGCTTGAGCAGATAGAGACAGAATATAATGCTACTAAGAAAAAACTCGATGCTGCTCGCCGTCAACAGAAGGCTGCATACTCAGGAGTAAACGAGGTGCAGACCAGAAAGAAGAATACAGCTGCAGCCATAGAGCGAGCACAGGCTGCGCTTGAGATGGCAAAGCTCAATTTGTCGTATTGCGTGGTTACAGCACCATGCGATGGTAAGTTGGGACGCAGAGCATTGGAGGAGGGTCAGCTGGTGAATGCTGGTCAGACCATCACTTATATCATGCCGGATACCCAGAAGTGGGTTATTGCCAACTATAAGGAAACTCAGGTTGAGAACCTGCATGTTGGCCAGAAGGTGATAATGACAGTAGATGCTTTCGAGGGTAAGGAGTTTGAAGGCAAGATTACTGCCATTTCAGGTGCTACAGGTTCTAAGTATTCTCTTGTGCCTACCGACAATTCAGCAGGCAACTTTGTGAAGATTCAGCAACGTGTGCCTGTGAGAATAGAGTTTGTTGGAATATCTAAGGAAGACAACAATAAGTTGGCTGCCGGAATGATGGTTGTTGTAAAGGCTCAACTTAAATAATGACACAAGCTGAAGTATTTACGGCAGTACCAGAACATCTGCCAAAGAATTTTCCGTTTTATAACTGGGTGCCAAAGCCCCTTGGCATCGCCTTCCTCGTCATTCTTTTCATACCTATCATGACGGTAAGCGGTGCATACACCGTAAACAGTAGTGAGATGGTGGGTGGGCTTGGCATTCAGTCGGAACATATAGCCTTCATCAGCTTCGTCACATCGATAGGTATGGCGGCATTCTCACCATTCTTCTATTCGTTGGTGAGTGTGCGTCGCCAAAAGTTGATGTCGCTGGTGGGCTTCTCGCTATTGGCTGTACAGAGCTATATCTGTGCCAATACCGATAGCCTGTTTATCTTGGCGCTCAACAGCCTTATAATGGGTTTTGTGCGGCAGACCTTGCTGATGTGCACCCTTTTCACGCTCATTAAGTATGGCTTTGGCATTGAAGCCACACGCAATGTTTCGCCAGGCAATGAGCCTACTGATGAAGCAGGATGGGATGCACTTGATACTGAGAAGAAGGCGAGCCAGCCTATCATCTATTTCTTCTTCATGCTCTTAGGACAGATAGGAACATGGATTACCGCATGGTTTGCCTATAACTACCATTGGCAAATGGTTTACTACGCTATGCTTGGTGCCATCCTTGTGGCATTGCTTATCACGCTGGTGTGTATGCCATACAATCCGTATCCTACTAAGCATTCGCCATTGTCGTTCTCTAAGTTTGGCAATGTGGTGGTGTTTTGTATTATGTGTTGCTCGTTTGTTTATGTGACGGTATATGGCAAGACCTACGACTGGTTTGACAATGCTTCGATATGTTGGGCTACGGTGATATGCGTGGTGTCTACATTGCTGTTTATATATCTGGAGAAGACCCGTCGTTCGCCATACTTCATGCTCAAGGCATTTAAGTCGCGCAGCATTCAGGGTGGTATATTGCTTTTTATCGGCTTGATGATATGCAACTCGAGCTCTATGTTGGTAAACATCTTTGTGGGTGTTGGCATGAAGACCGACCAGATACAGGTGGCAGCACTCGGCAACTGGGTGTTGGTGGGATATTTCATCGGACTGGTGACTATCCTCATCCTCAACAACAAGGGTGTTCACTTCAAATGGTTCTTTGCCATGGGCTTTATACTGATAGGTGCAGCCTCGTTGTTTATGTATTTCGAGGTGCAGACTGATGGTATGTTAGAGCGTATGAAGTGGCCTGTGATAATTCGTGCTACAGGAATGATGCTTTTGTATTCGCTCATCGCCGTATATGCCAACCAACGTATGCCATATAAATTGCTGTCTACATGGGTGTGCATAATGCTTACTGTGCGTATGGTGATAGCGCCAGGAATCGGTTCCGCACTATATCAGACGGTATTCCAATATCGTCAGCAATACTATATCACTCGCTATGCTCACGACTACGATCGAACCAACATTGCTACCGCTACCACATACGACCAAACGGCTCGCGGCATGCAATATCAAGGCAAGAGTGAGACCGAGGCACAGAATATGGCTGCAATGTCGGCAAAGGGCAAAGTGCAGGTGCAAGCCACACTGTCTGCTATAAAGGAAATGTCGGGATGGACAATATATGCCTGCATCATCTTGGCAGGCTTGATGCTCGTGGTGCCATGGCCAAAGAGAGATATCTCGAAGGATACTAAGGAGTGGTATTTGAATTATTAATAGTCTTATTTTGTTTATTGATTTATTTTTGCTGTTTGGATTATTTTAGTTAATTTTGTCGCAAGATCAAATGGCTGAAATAATGAACAATGGCAATAATGATATAAAAATACTCGAACAGCAGATGGCCAATAATGAGGACGTCTGCTGTTCGTGTGGTAATATAACCTCCTTTCCGAGGGCTTTTTTCGATAACTTTCATGTTGCTGATGTGGGCATCATAGTGTGTACATCAGGCTCATTCGCTTTTCGCTGCGAGGGTGAGGAATATGCTGTTAGCATGGGCGAAACGGCATTCATATCGCGCGATGCTTATTTTTCTATCACACGGCATAGCAACGATTGCGCTGTTGTGATTATTTTGTATAGCGTAGATTCCATACGCGACATTCTCGGTAGTACTGTGGTGGGAATGAAGTTTATGGAGACGATGTATCCAAGGGCATGCTGGGTGATGCATACTGGTCATGAGGACGAGCTTACGAAATATTCAGAGCTGTTGGCGGTAGGCAATAGCGACGATAATGTTTTTGCTGCCAATGAGCGTAAGTTGTTGTTGCTATCGCTGACTTATAGGTTATGTAGTATATTTCGTGAGCTGTCGAAAGATGGTGATAATGCGTCGAGCCGTAAGCTTGAAACTTATATGCAGCTCATACAGCTCATTGATCAATATTATATCAAAGAGCGAGGAGTGAAGTTTTATGCCGACCAATTGTGCCTATCACCGAAATATCTTACTATGTTGGTGAAGTCGGTGTCGGGGAGTAGCGTACAGCAGTTGGTATTCAAGGCAATAACAAAAAAGGCAATATCGCTCATCAGAAATACTGATAAGAGCATCAAGGAGATTGCCGATAGTTTGAATTTCCCTAATGCCTCAGCATTTGGCACATTCTTCAAAAAGCAAGTGGGAATGTCGCCAGTGAACTATAGGCAGAAGGAGGAATGAGCAGAAAATCATAAAACATATTAAGGATGTATAAAAATGATTGTGCAGAATGGTATGAATACATCATGTTTGGTGATATTTTCGTATATTTGTAAGTCACAAACATTTTATAATCTTATTTTTATTAATCATGACCATAACTATAATTGTTTTAATTGTAACTATAGCCATGTTTATATGGGGTAGGGTGCGAGGCGATATTGTTGCCTTATCGGCCCTCATGGTACTTACAGCTACAGGTATTCTAACCACCAACGAAGCATTAAGCGGATTTTCATCGCCTATCGTCATTATGATGGTAGGACTATTTGTGGTGGGTGGAGCCATACTGCAAACGGGATTGGCACAGACAGTAGGCAATAGCATTTCGCAATTGGCTAAAGGCAACGAGACAAGGGCTTTCATCTTTGTAGTGTTGGCAACCTCGTTTATCGGAGCTTTTGTGAGCAATACCGGAACTGTGGCAATAATGATGCCTATAGTGATGAGTATGGCTGCGAGTTCAGGCATACGCTCTTCGCGACTGCTGATGCCTATAGCCTTTGCTGGTAGCCTTGGTGGTATGCTTACGTTGATTGGTACTCCGCCCAACCTTGTGATAAGCGAAACTCTCGAAGAAAATGGTTTTGCACCATTAGCTTTCTTCTCGTTTCTTCCTATAGGCTTGATAGTGATAGCCCTCGGCTTGATAGTGCTATTGCCAATGAGCTTACTGCTTATCAAGAAGAAAGACAAGAGTCAGGAAGGTGCACAGGGAAAGAGCCTTGACGACTTGGCGGTGCAATACCAGCTCCACGATAACCTATATAAATATGGTGTAGGTAACGAAAAAGATGGACTGGCAGGAAAGAGAGTGCGCGAACTCGACTTGCAGAATAAATATGGACTGACGATACTCGAGGTGCGCAACGAAACAAAGAAAGCCTTAGGCAAGGATATTCGTCAGAATATGGCGTGGGCAGATACCGTGATAAGTCAAGGAGATATCCTATATTTCTATGGCGACAAAGAAGCTATGGAGAAGCTTGCCAAAGAATATCATCTCACTAAGATGGAAACAGACGGCTTGGATTTCTACGACCTTGGAATATCAGAGATAGTTGTATTGCCAACATCACGACTTATAGGTACTCGCATCCGCGATTCACGTTTGCGCCAAGACTATTCTGTAACGGTGCTTGGCATACGCCGCGATAAGAATTACATCAAAGAAGAACTAAGCGATCATAGATTGCAGAATGGCGACACATTACTTGTGCAAGGCAAATGGAAGAAGATTATGCAGATGAATCAGGAGAATGAAAACTGGGTGGTATTGGGTAAGCCTGATAAGCAAATGGAGAAGGTTTCACTCGACTATAAAGCGCCTGTAGCTGCAGCCATAATGCTACTCATGATAGTAGCCATGGTGTTCGACTTTATTCCTATCTCGCCCGTTGTTGCAGTAGCCATAGCAGGCTTGTTGATGGTGTTCTCAGGATGTTTCCGCAATGTGGATGCTGCATACAAGACTATCAATTGGGAGAGCATTGTGCTTATTGCTGCCATGATGCCTATGTCTACAGCCTTAGAGAAGACAGGCGTATCACAGATAGTATCAGAGAATTTGGTTAGTAGCCTTGGAGCTATCGGACCATACGCATTGTTGGCAGGAATATATTTCACCACATCGCTCATGACGATGTTTATAAGCAACACGGCAACAGCGGTATTGATGGCACCAATAGCATTTTCTGCAGCCCAGCAGATAGGAGTAAGCCCATATTCATTTATGTTTGCCGTTACCCTTGGTGCCAGCATGTGTTTTGCTTCGCCTTTCTCCACTCCGCCAAATGCTCTTGTGATGAAAGCCGGACGATACACCTTTATGGACTATGTATATGTAGGATTACCACTACAAATCATCATAGGTATTGTGATGACATTCGTACTACCATTGCTATTCCCCTTTGCTTAGGGGAATAGCTTTTTTTTATTTCACCATAGCCTTTGTTCTACCGAAGATATATAAGCCTGGCTGGAAACCGCTATATGTGGCTATGCCCGGACGAACATCGAGTACGCGATATAGCTGACCGATACCGTTGTATACAAAGAGCTGTGTGGCATAGGTGCTTTCTATGCGAACTCTATGCTCTGATATTGGTCGAACATATAGATAATTGCCAGAATCATCGTCGTCGTCGTTGCCAAACTCAGGATTTATCTTCTCGATACCTGTTGACTCTGCAATACGAATTATCGCAGGAGCGTAGGCTGCATGCGACTTTGCCATTGTTGAGGCTGGAGTGATATATGTACGGAAAGGCATTACTGTCTTGATAACCGAGGCATCATTGAAAGCCGTGCCATACTCATTCATTCCGTATATGCTACCCTCAGCCACATTGGTAGCAGCAAAAGTTCCCATGTGCGAGTAGCCATTGATATTCTTTGTTCCCATTTCTGATGTTATAGGAATGAGAATAGCGCCATCCGATTTCTTGCCTGTGGTTTCTGTGATATGCGCTCTCTTGCTTGCATACTCTGTGCCGTAGGCATTGAAGGTGACGGTCTGAGCATTTTCTGTTGTTCCTAAGATGGAATTGTAGAATTTGCTTGATAAGTCGAACTCATAATAGCGCTCGCCAGGAAAACGGACTATGTAAGGTACGCCTGAGGTTAGGAGAGGGTAGCCCTTGTAGGTATGGGGGTTGGCGTAGTAGCTATTGGCAGCTTGGTTATAGCTATGGTTGCCGTAGGTGTCGACGAAGAACCTATTGGCGAAGGCGTAGGAAACGCCTTCGGACGAGGACGGAGAGCTTGAGCCTTCGGACGAGGACGGTGAGCTTGAGCCTTCGGACGAGGATGGTGAGCTTGAGCCTTCGGCTTTAGGCATAAAGAGGCCTTCGGAGGCAGCTGATCCTGGGCGCTGGAAGATGGCGGCAGGCTTTGTCTCTGCTTGCTCTATCGATGTAAGACCGCGAAGCCAATACTCATGATGTAAGGTATGGGTATTCTGAGATGGTGTTGATAGCTCTTCGTTGGTAGGTGTACCATAGAAATGAGTAATCTCGCCATTTAATGAAGCCTCAGCCTTATGTACGGTGAATGGTAGGCAGATGCCTTCCCATGCCCCCATAGTCTCATTGGCATAATACATCGGCTTGCGTACATACCACGCACGCTTAGTAACATTGAATGGTATAGGAACGCAGAAGTCGTTGTTGGCGCAAGCGTTGCCTTCGCTATTTGTGCCTTCTGGAGTTCGCTCTACGAGATGTAGGAATGGAGTGATAAAGGTACTATCATCCTCATTCTTGAATATATGGTGACCCTTGATCTCAGTCTCTTTTTTATCCTCATCATAGTTTAGAGCAGCAGACACGATATCGTAAGCTTCAGTCTTTACAGCTTCGTCCTTATTATCAGCTGCAGTATATACCAATAGATTCTTGGTTACACCATCCTTAAGTATAAGGTCGTTGAACACCGTGGCATTGTCGTCTACTGGAGGGTAGAAGATGCCACGTTGGCTAATGCCATCAGCTGTGATATTGTTCAAACCCTTTTTGATATCGTTTTTGCATGTGAAGTCGATAGCTGTGGTTGATGGGAAATAAACGTATGTACTCCATTGGCTCTTTTGGCTCTTGTAGGCATTATAGTGGAATGCAGCAAACTTTGTGTCGCCATCATATTTCGCAGTACGATAAACACGGTTTGTCATGTAGCTAATTTGGCGAGAGCTAATGCTTGCAGGATAGTTGGCAGGAGATCCCTGCAACGACTGCCCCCAGAACAAGAAGTCGTTCATGTCATTGGCGCCAGAAGGGTCGGCATGGTTGGTATTGAAGAGAGGCACGTAGGCGAGCGGCGTAGAAACGCCGCCGAACGAGGACGAGGAGCTCTGGGCTTGCTGTGAGGCTGAGCTCTGGGCTTGCTGGGATGTGGCTGAGCTCTGGGCTATACGCGCCTTGTCGATAGGGTGGAGCTGATTGTGGCGTGTGAGATATGAGCCATAGTTAGGAGTGTTTATGTTGCCCGTACGCAGGTATGTGATACCTGTATTGTTGCCTGTGATTGAATCTGCACGATGAGCATACTGATAGTCACCGTTGGCATAGTAATCATAGACATACTTTAGCGCCTTCATGTCGTCAGCACCATTGCTGTAGCGAGCACGGAGGTAATATTCGTTAAGGTCGTAAGCCACCTTGCCATACTTGAAATCATCGGAGGTGTAGTGGGTGTCGGCAGAGCCATCCATGCGATAGACGATAGGAGCGAATGGCGTAGAAACGCCATCGGACAAGGATGATGTGGCTTCACTTGATGATGGTGATGATGATGGGGATAAGGATGGATTTAGCTCGAAGCAGCAATGATAGGCGCCACCATTGGTGCTGCCATTAGCTGCAATATTGCCATTCTCTAATCCAAGGTTGTATATTTGTCCTTGGTTTTCAGCGAACAGTGCCTTGTTTTTATCAAAGCCTTTAAGTACATGACCATTGCCATGGAATATGCCTTTGAATGTAGCGTTGCTACCTTCTATATTATCCATAGTCAAATCGTTTTGAAGTATAAACTGCGCATATTCGCCACCATCGTTTGATGCCTTTTTGATAAATGCCTTGAATGCCGCAAGGTCGCTTTTGTCGTTGATATATATGCGAGGCTGTGCAAAGTATTTCGGTTCAGCCTTTGCACGTGCTATAGCTTCAGGAATATGCAAGTCGACCTTTCCCGAATGAGGATCCATCTCTTGATAGTTGTGTACCACCAGAGTGTCGCCAAGTTGCACAGGAACAGTAAACAGCTGCTTGTCGAAACCTGTCATCGATATTGCCAACTGCACACCATAGCCATTCATGAAATAGTAAGCCGGAATTTCAAGATAATCTTCAGTCTTATCATAATAGCCACCTGCGAAGAGGTCATTTCTGTCCTTTCCGATAGTTGTTCCCTGCTTATATGTATTATCTGTAGAAGTATCTTGCAGCCATGATGTTGTCTCATCAAACTCTGTAGTCAATTTGCCATTATCATTTCTCTTCAGCTTGCCTATATGCCAATAGTAGCCATTAGCAGCAAACGACTCGTCAGCCTCGATAGTAACTTTATTCTTTCTTAGACGAATCATCTCGCCAGGCAATGCACAATTCTCAATAGTGATGTTTCCACTAACCGTTGGTCCTTGTACATAGTCTATGGTAAGATATATGGTATATGTATATTCGCGAGGCACATAATATGTTGTTGGATGGTTTTCATCAATTGTTACATTATTGATGTCTACGTCAACATATTTACCATTCTCATTGAGAGAATACATTTTCTCCACAGGTACAAACTCATCAGTTTGCGACTGATAATACGTGTTGTTCTTCTCAAGATTTCTTTCTGTTACAGCCACATACTTATCTCCAACCTTCTTAAAGAATTTGCTGGTTTTTCTGTACAGAGGTTTGTTGTCGGTATCGCTCTTGTATTCCTCATAAGCAGGAGCCTTGATGACGAGCGTAGCCAAACTCTTTTGTGCGAGATGCTTGTTGAAATAATCAGTTTCAGTATTGTTGGTATTATCTACCATATCAACCAAATTGAATGATATCTTAGCATCTTCGTTCAGTCCTGTAGGTAGCGTTGCGTTGAAGATAGTAGGGGCGATATCGCCTTCTTTCTTCATAGGTAGCAAAGCCGAGAAACCCTTTGTTTTCTTTTTGTCATCATCAGCAGAAGTGGCACCTGCAAAGGTGTTGCTTCCAGAGCCACCCACATATAGACGATATCCATCATACGTTTCCGTTCCTGTGAGATAGTTGCGATATTCCAAGTCGCTTGAATATTTATCCTTATCTTCAGGATGTCCGCTTCTCATTTTCCAGCTATGTATTTTTACATTTTGTCCGCTCTTCAGTCCTGCCAAAACAGTAAGACCATCTTTGTTGTCACTATGGAAAGATATAGGATTATCCTTCGACGAATTGAATGTATAGCCTGTGATATGCGCATTGTAATAGTAATGGAAACCTGTTACATACCAATAGTGTACATCCATGCTATCGGCAGTCTGTCCTGAATTTATAAGTGCGTAATATCCCGTAGGGAAACAGTCGTCGACGATGTATTGTCCATCAGCATATGGGAATACAAAGTTGCCTGTGGTTTCGAGGAAGTCTTCGTCATGCGTGTCGCCCTCATGTCGCTTATGGTTGTTGTCGGCATATACATAACCGCCACCCTCATCTTCGCGCACGTTGATAAGTTCCATTTCTACCACACCATATATAGGTCCAAAGTATTCCTTCTCTGTCACCTTATTAGCGAGCGTATCGTAAACCTCTTGGCATAGCTTTATCTTCATGGCATAGCCCGAAGCTATACCAATCATGTTTTTAGCCGTACCATTATTCCTCTTCTGGAACTCGCTGAAAGGATCGCCTCCATTTTCATTATTGTCTTTATTTTTCTGATAGTTGTCGATATATATTTGTTTAACCTGTTGATAAGTTTTGCCTACAAAATTCTTGTCTTCTTCATCATCACTTGTAGCAGCAATCTCGCCATGACCATTTCGCCATGGTTCATTCTTGCTGTTGAAGTCAACATTTGATGTTACCGCGCTCACATAATGGATATTGTTAGACAAGCCCATATAGTTGCGAGCCTTCTCACCATATTTATATAAAGCGCCACCTGTTGTAGGTTTAGCTTGTAGGTTACCATTAACAAGAGCGATGTTATTTGCCACCATCTTTATTTCTCCCACACGCGATATAGAGTATGGTGTTTTATTGATTTCGTTTACGGTATAGTCGCGAGCACCAAGCAATGAGAAGCAGTTGTCTTCCAAACGTAGAATATCCAAACGCTGGAAGGTATTGATAATCTTAGGGTCGTTGATGGTGTGATTAGCAAAGCCATATCCAGTCACGTCGGCACTACGGAATCCCTGCGCATACGACAAGTGACCATCGCCAAAGATACCACCCTCGCTATCATACTTATAAAATATATTATCCTTGATACCTGCCAATCCTGATGGAGTATTACCAGGAGTATAGAAATACTTATCCTGCAAAGATATATATCGATATGTATATACATCCTTGTCCTTATCCTCGTAATGCTTATAGTAGTAGCCAAAGAGATCGGTGCCAGCAGGCAGATTTGCCACTTCCATATCCTGGTGCGATATGGTGATATGTTCTTTGTCTTTGCTGTCGCCAACCAAGATTACCGTGTTGCCACCGAAGCCTACAGTACTACCATTTGGCAGACCATTAAGTTCTTCGATATCAGCTGCTGTAGTTTGGAATTGGTTGTCAATATTGTATTTATTGTTAAACTTCAGCACGGTAGTGTTGTTAGCCATTACCGACGAGCCTTGGGCGAGGGAATAACCACCGCCATATACAGCTTCATCAATATTGATATTTACATAATCCCAACCCACTTTAGGCTCTTTAGCCTCTACTTTAGTGAAATATTTAACTTTATCCTCAGGGTTTATATCTGTCTTATTGCCATGACCATTATCTATAGCCACTACCTCCTCGTAAGTGCCCTGTGTCAACAGTTCGTCTGACAGCAAATAGATATGCTGCTTGATGGTATGCGTGGTTTCGCTACCATCGGTGTTCATGAGTCCAAGATTCTTCTTGTCTGCACGATTTAATTCGTATCTTCCGCTAACATGATTATCTGAGTTTACATGATAGTAGGTAGGATATCCCACCTTTACCTGAGTAGAACCATATACATATCCTGAATACGAACCACCAGTAACAGAGCGGAACACATGACCATTAAGAATGTCGACATTGGTAACACCAATTACGTTTCCCTGCTGTCCGCCACCATATACAAAGTTGGCTGATACACCCAAACCTGCGGGATTGTTCTCCGTGTCAACCACACCACAAGGCTTGAATTTATTGCCATCCATCTTAGGCTCGGAGCATTTTATGCTTTCGCCCATTACTATTTGCGTATTGCCATACACATAGCTCTCCATACCATATCCTGCTCCATATACATTGAGTGCAGAATAGATAGGATTCATAGTCAGCAAGTCATTTGATTTCTTCAGTATCGTCTTGTCCTTATTAGCCAGCATGTCGCTCTCAAGCAATATGGTGACGTCGCCCTTTATAGTTCCTGTTTCATAGCATCCGCCATACACATTTCCGCCAACATATCCCTCATTCACCACCTTTGGCTCAAACTTGTTTCTTACCGTAAGCTTGATAAAAGGATATTTAGAGTAGCCAAGTCCAAGCAGATAACCACCCTCGTGGCTCACTTTGCCGCGGTAGTCGTAGTTGGCTTTATTGCATCCACCCACAATCTTATCTGTAATGGTGAGTCCTTCTGGGAATATATAGTCTACCACATTGCCATCGGCATTAGGTTTCACATTCATATTACCACGGTTTCCTCCACAACAGAATGTACCTATCACGCAGTTCGTCAATCCTTCGCCTTCTCTGCTTCCGTTCCAAGTGAGCTTAGCCTGAATATCTGTTTCTACAGGCTCGAAATATAAGTCGATGAGGTGAGGATATACTAAAGGACGCTTAGCCTTTTCGGTAGACAGATATAGAGTGCTGATACTCTTGTTTGAAGGGTCGTTTACCCAGTCTATAGTATCAGAAAGATCAAGCTCTTTAGTATAGTCGCTGGCATCGCCATTCAATCTTTCGAAAAGATTCATGAAGTTGTTGGATTCAGATGAGGTGAAAAGCTCGTCGCCATTGCTGCCCATAAACACCTTCTCAATCTTTACATTGCTACCGATGTTGATTTTTATCTCGCCAGTATATTTATCAGAATCCACTTCGTCGTAAATCTTCTGTACCGTAGCCGAGTTGCCGCCACCATATACCGAGCCATCTATTCTCACGGCATCTTCGCTGCTGTTGCCTTTGATGTTTATCTTCACCTTGTTGGTGAGTGGTCGCCAAGAGTTGATGTTTACCATTTTTGCTGCATCGCTTGCCGCCTTAAACGAACCCATACCAGGGCGCATTGGTACAGTATATACCAATGGAACTTTTTCCGAATTAGGGTCTTTTGGGTCGAGAGGATAATGTTCGTTCACGGTAACTTGGGTGTTGCCATTACGGTCGTTGGCATATAGGTAGTTGCCGTTGCCTGCACCATATACATTACCATATATGTGGCCGCCAAAGATGTCTATATTTGTTCCAGAACCGCCATTGTCCTTGAAATAACCAACTGTGTCGTTTATGTTCACGTAGCCCGACACATCGTTGCCACCATATATACTACCGTGGATATATATGTCGGAATTGTTGTATGTTTTTTCAGAGCTTGTATCCTCTGAGCCTATTCTAACATTTGTTCCCTTCTTTATGTCGCCCATAAATCCGCCACCTACAACATCGCTGCAGTCGATGACTTTAAGTTTTACATCGGTAGAATCTACGGAACTATAGAAGCCGCCACCAAACACACGACGGCAGAATACACTTCCTGCACCCAAGATATGAGTGGTGCCGCATACTTCGCCTGAATATCCACCACCCACGATGTCCATCACGCTGTAGTTGCTACAGAAATGTTTGTATTCCTTGCTATTCTCAATATCGATGGCGTCTTGTATGCTTTTTCGACCTTTCATTGCTATGTTCACATAGGTGTCGCCCATGACTTTGGTGTGGGCACCATATCCACCACCGAAGATACTGAAATGTGGAGAACCTACCTTATAGTATATCTCTTTCCACTCGTCGCTCTCGAATAATGTTTTACCATCTTCGCGTCCAAATACCACTTTAATGTCCTTGTTGAGCATACCCTTCTCCATAGTGATATATGTGTTGCCACCAACCACACAGGCTTCGTTGCCGCCACCATAGATATTGTGGTTTACTTTGAACTTCAGGGCATCATGGTTGTATTGTGGAGAATAGATGACGCCATCGATGATGCTTGCTGGCACCCACGAGCGTGTTACAGGCTCCCAATAAGAAGCCAACAATGCTTCACCACCACGTATAAACATATTTGTGTTGCCAGTAACGTTGGCAGAGGTCACGATAACAGTCTCCTTACCATCCACGCTAAGAGTGTCGCTATAGCCCCAACCACCAGCATAGCATCCGTGTGCTATACGACCACTATATATAGTCATAAGTGTGTTGCCATATACCGTACCATTTTGGCATCCGCCAATGATACGCTCTGCAAGCGTAGGTATGATTCCTACATTTGTTTTATCATCGGGATGCGCCATGTTGGCATCAGTAGACGGAGATAGAAATTCCTTTTTACTATCGTCCCAATATGGATATGATATAACAGGGCGGTCGATGATAAGGCAGGTGTTGCCATATACTCCGCCCAGTTTGGTATAGTCGTTGCATTCTGTCTTCAAGCGACCCTTGCCGCCAGCAAATACTTGCGACATGATAGCGCCTCCACGGATATTTACCAAGGTGGTTCTATTCGTAGTAGATATATAATCGTCGCGTTTAAATTCAGTAGAGTCTGCTTTGCTGTTGCCAACATTAGCCACATCGCCACCACCATATACGCAACCCAATATCAATGTGCGGTCTATTGAACCAAGGTTTAGCTTGTAATTAAAGTTCCTGCCGTATATGTGTACTTCGGTATTGTTGACATGAGCCATCTTAGGGAAATCGATGTACACACCATCTTTCATTATCGACTCTATACCTGCGCCACCGCCATATACATTGCCATCAACATAGCCAGACTTTACGAACACTCTCGACTTACCGCCTACGGTACCAAAATCGTAGCTATCGCCATTGGCATAATCGCCATAAGGCTTAGCTCCGAGTCCGGCACCATAGATGTCGTGGCAATAAAGCTGACAGTCGGTTTCTACATAGGTGTCGCCAGCTACATAGCCAGCATAACCGCCACCATGAACTTGAAGCATAGCAATGCCTGGTGCGCCATGTAGCCATGACAAACGACTGATGTGGTAGCGACGATATACGTTTGGGTCTTTATCTGTGCCATCATAGCTACCATAGTATAGTTTCTTATCCTCTGGCGAAACTCTTTTGAAGTCGTCATAGATATCTTTCTCTACTTTTATATAGGTATTATAATCCTTCGGTTGATTTAGATAGCGATATTTTATGCTGTCAATAGTCAGAATGCCGTCGTCTCCGACCTTTGTTCCAGGCTGTGCATATACTTCTGTGTTGCCCACCTTAGTATTGGCACCATATCCTGCACCAAACACCGAGAACTGAGGATTTGAAATATCAGTACTACCAATGAGCCAGCACATAGCTTGCAAACTGGTTTGGTCGAACATGCTGATGGTCTTGTTCTTAGAGTCTGCGATATCGTCAAGTGGTGAGTGGTTGACGATGACAGTAGCCTTGCCTGTGTTTTTGTCTTCCAAAGAGCCTTCGGCATTATATTTGCCGACATAGCATGCGCGGTTGCCTCCACCAAAGATGTTGAAACCTTGGGTGAATATACACTTGTCTATATCGAAAAATTCTTTAGTGCTCTTATCGTTCTTTATTTTCTTTATAACAGCCTTTGCTATAGAATCTTCTACATCATCGAGCGATGATGCATTTGTAATGGCTATTGCCATCTTTATATAGTCGTCTTTGCTGTTGCATACGCGCTCGCTGTCGTAGTCGGCAGCTGTCCATGTAGATATATTTCCGTTGATGTCGGCTTTGCGATTCCATATCCACGAGCCACCGTCTACCTGTACCTTGGTGTTGCCGAGAATGTTGGCATAGGTGCCTTTGTTATCAGTATCCTTTTTGCCCAACACCTCGTCGGTAGAGGTATTCTTGTTGTCAAT
>ERZ869991.304-NODE-304-length-16927-cov-4.896024_pt1 | contig 16927 bp, 10 predicted proteins | sample MGYA00520862_ERZ869991 | MGnify/ENA primary metagenome ERZ869991 (study PRJEB32232, sample SAMN07284978) | human gut metagenome | biome: human-associated habitat; material: feces | host: Homo sapiens | place: Tanzania | collected 2014-08-11 ...
AACCGGTAAGACAGAATATCAGCAAGATTTGTCTATTTTATAACAGACAAAAGAATGCAGCATTTTTCACACTTTGTTTTATTTGTTTGTTACAAAGTCTTGATTTCCTATGTTTTTTATGTTTATCGCCCGATGTCGGTTTGCAAGAGGAACGAAGTGACTCTTTGTATTATGGAAGATGTGGACGGAAGAGAGCTTGCTCTCTGACGGCCATATCTTACAGAATACAATAAGCCGAAGGCTTGCAAAACGACATCGGGGGTTTTATAGGTTTTCGTCTAAAAATACCACATAAATTGATGAAGAACCAGAGAACTTCCGATAATATATACTATCCTCAATATCAGATGAGCATCTTTTTAAAACGCCATAAGATTTCATTGTTACGACAAAATATAGTACCTTTGCCGACAAAAACAAGAAACACAAGAAAAAGATGAACCAACAATACCCGTCGAGACTGCTTGAAAAGGCAGTAGGGGAATTCTCAAAACTACCCGGAGTTGGACGCAAGACGGCACTCCGACTTGTTCTCCACTTGCTGCGACAGGAAACGGCAGATACGGACAGTCTTGCAGCAGCGCTGACCGATTTAAGACACAACGTGCGCAAATGCTCCGTATGCCACAATATCAGCGACAGCGACATCTGTCCGATTTGTTCCGACCATAGAAGGGACAGAAGTCTTGTATGTGTGGTGGAAAACGTGCAGGACGTGATGGCTATCGAGAATACGCAACAATACAACGGACTGTACCACGTGCTCGGAGGGGTTATCTCACCAATGGACGGCATAGGACCGGGGGACATTGAGATTGCGTCGCTCGTGGAACGCGTGGAGAACGACAAGGAAATTAAGGAAATCATACTTGCACTGAGTCCGACAATGGAGGGCGACACGACTAACTTCTATATCTCGCGACGACTGAGACCGCTCGGAAGGAAGATAAGTGCCATTGCAAAGGGAATCTCCGTTGGAGGCGAGTTGGAATATACTGACGAAGTGACGCTCGGAAGGTCTATTCTCAACAGAACACCTTTCGGGGAATGAGAGAGTTTTATATAGAACAATTGTTTATTTGAAATCATAAACTGCTTATCTTTCATTATAAGACAATTTGTTTAATTTTCATACACATTATTATATTTTAGCATGGACAACAACGACAAGAAAGGGGCAAAAGATACATCAAGACGACCTCTGCTCATGTTTTTCTACACATACGTTGCACTCGCTGCATGTTTGGTGGGCATTGGAGAATACGGGACGGTATTTGACTCTGTAGACACTTATTCGGGTGGGAACCAAGAGTACACGGTGCTTACCGTAATGGAACTGCTGACGGTTTGTCTTCTACCTCTGGCTCTGAAGATTATGGGCATTAAGGGGGTTAAGGAGAGCGCAAGGAAAAGCGACAGAAAGTATACTGCCATTGCCGCTGCAAGGCTTGCCATGATCGGTGTGCCGATAATCATAAATATCGTATCCTATTATGTGTTTATGAATGTTGCCTTTGCTTATCTTGCTATCATCGGCGCTGTGTGCCTCGCCTTTGTCTATCCGAACCGTGGAAGGAAAGAGGACGAGCTAAACAGGTAGGAGCCGGGACGGTAGTGACGGTGTTGAAAGGAAGTAGACTGAAGGTCTTATCAAACAAAGAATGAAAACATGAAAATATCTATTATAATTGTTAACTACAACGTTAAGTTCTACCTCGAACAATGTCTGCTAAGCGTAAAGAAGGCAACGGAGGGAATTGAGACTGAGGTTATAGTAGTTGACAACCACTCTAAAGACGGCTCCGTGGAGTATCTGAGAAGAAGATTCCGCGAGGTTACATTCGTGGCAAGCAACCACAACCTCGGGTTTGCACGAGCCAACAACCTTGCCATTAAAAGGGCTAAGGGGGAATACGTGTTGCTGCTTAACCCGGACACTATCCTGGGCGAAGAAGTACTGAAGGACAGCATCCGATTTATGGACTCACACCCGAATGCCGGAGGACTCGGCGTGAAGATGCTGAAATGCGACGGAGGTGCGGCTATGGAAAGTAGACGCGGACTGCCCTCCCCTCTCACGGCATTCTACAAGATGTGCGGTCTTTGCAGCAAATATCCTAAGAGCAGGAGGTTCGGGAAATACTATATGAGCTATCTGCCATGGGACGAACCGGCAAGGATTGAGGTCATCAGCGGTGCCTATTGCCTGATGAGGCATACGGCTATCGACAAGGTGGGGATGCTCGACGAGGATTTCTTTATGTACGGCGAGGACATTGACCTGTCGTACCGGTTGCTAAAGGGAGGATTTGAAAACTGGTATCTGCCGGTTTCCATTCTTCACTACAAGGGCGAGAGCACTCACAAGTCTTCATACAGATACGTGCATGTGTTCTACGAGGCTATGCTCATCTTCTTCCGCAAGCACTACCGACATCTCAGCTTCTGGATTAGTCTGCCGATTAAAACTGCCATTTACACAAAAGCTGTTCTCGCCCTCTGCTCGATGTCGGCAAAGAGGGCCTCTAAGCTGCTCGGCTTCTTTCCGTACCATCACAGACGGGAGACTGAATATATTTTCATTTGCTCAAGACATAATGCCGACGACTGCCGACGCATAGCCGACGACAAGGGACTGTCGGCAAGGTTTGCCGTTTGCGGAGACAACGAGGACAGGCAACGGATTGCCGAAAATGCCACGGCAATGGCTACAGACGGAACAACAACTTATATTGTATGCGACACTTCGCTCTTCTCGTACGCAGAGATTCTGACTATCTTCGAGAGAAACCCGAAAAATAATGTGTTGATGGGAACTTACAACCCGAAAAACCATACTGTTATTACTGATAAAGAGGTACTAAGATGACGATGAACAAGGAACAAGGAATTCCTGAGGTGAGGCTAAGGGCTATGGAGCCTGAAGACCTCGACTTATTATATAAGGTGGAAAACGACACGTCGCTGTGGGGCGTGGGGGTTACAAATGTGCCGTACTCCCGATACACGCTTCATGAGTATATTGCCAATACCGTGGGAGACATTTATACTGACAAACAGGTGAGGCTCATTATCGACAACTCACAGGGGGAGACTGTGGGGATTGTAGACATTACTGATTTCGACCCGCGACACCAGCGTGCCGAACTGGGCATCGTGGTGCAGCGCGGGCACCGGCGAAAGGGGTACGCAACGGCTGCCGTAAGACGTGCCATCAACTACGCCCGCGACATTCTGCACCTCCACCAACTGTATGTCTACGTGGACTCAAAGAATGCTCCATCGCTTGCCTTCTTCCACAATAATGGCTTTAAGACTACTGCTACGCTTAAAGACTGGCTCTTTATGAATAAAGAATACAGCGACGCTGAACTTATGCAATATTTTCTTTAAACTGAAGGGAGAGAAAAGCTGCAACATTTTTTAACCTTAAACATGGCTTTTATACACTGCTTTTGCTTATCTTTGCAAGCGAAAAGTGGATTTATTTTATCATTATTAAGCAAAAAGTGTAAATAATACTACAATTGCAAACTTTGACAAAACAAAAACTCCATTTTGTAAATTTGCAAAAATTCACAAATAGAAAGAGAAAATAGACGACAAGAGAAAAACTTTTATATACGAAAGGGTAATAATTTATATTTTATGGAAATCAATACTAAGTTTAAGACGTTCGCCTTCTCATGCGCTCTGTTTACTGCGCTACAGGCTAACGCAAAGGAGTTTTCCTATACGGAGGACTTCGATGAACCGGCAGTAGCGCAAATGGCTGATCTGCCGGAGGGATGGGCTGCCGTGGCTTCTGACTACGCCCCGATTATGAGATATGACGGAGCTTACCTCAACACAGGTGCTCACTCAAGCAATGGAGTGCTCGGAACACTGGAGTCAATGAGCGCTCGTAACGACTGGGCTTTCTCCAAAGCTATCTCTCTGAAGAAAGGAACGGAATACACCGTAAGCTACTGGCTGAAGGCTCCTGGAGGTCAATACCTTGGTGATGCTTTTATGACTACCGTAGAGCTCAAAGTGGGAACGGCACAGAGTGCTGACGCCATGACTACTTCGCTCGGCAAGACTACAAAAAGATATACTGACTGGGAGCAGGTAACCTATACCTTCACTCCTACTGAAGACGGCGACTATTATTTTGGCTTCAACATCGTGACACAGATGTACAGAGGCGGTGCTCTCGGCATTGACGACTTCCAGATTACTGGCGACGAAGCTGAAGGCGGAGAAACCGGCGGCGGAGAGAATGGCGGCGGTACTGTAGATCCGGGCGATGACGACGACAAGGAGACTGTTGAGCTGCCATACTCTCAGTCGTTTGACAACGAGAACAAGGACTACGACGGAACTTCGTTCTTGCCAAAGGGATGGCTCGCTACCGGTTCGTCATCATTCGTCACGGCAAACATAGGATCTATGCCGGCTCGCGACGGCGTTTACTATCTCGTTGCTCCTGAAAGCAGCGTAGCTCGCGACGACCGTGCCTACACTCCGTTCTTCCATCTTGAAAAGGACGTTACCTATAATGCTGAGTTCTATCTCTACATGCCGGGCGACGCTGATAACGAGGACGCACACAGCGACTTCTCGTTCACCGTTGGAACGGAACAGGACTCTGAATTCCACACCACTACTCTGCTCAACCTGCCGGAATTCCAGAACAGCAAGTGGCAGAGGTTCACTGTGCCTTTCGTACCTGAAAAGACTGGCAACTACTGCTTCTCGTTTGCTCTCGGAGGAGAGGCAGCTAACACTGGAGAGGTTTGCATCGACTTGTTTACACTCAAGGCTCCAGGACAGATAGCTAAACCTGTTGCTAACTTCGTTCCGGATGCTGCCTACTCTACTATGGAGTCTGGAAAGATTGTTACGGCAAAGGATGCTCCGGTGAGAATGATTAACTACTCTACCGACGGCGAGACTTTCGAATGGACTGCCACCGGCGCTACTCCTGCCACATCTACAGAACAGGAGCCTTCGTTCTCGTTCCCTGCCGACGGCAAATACGACATTACACTGAAGGTAACTAACGCTAAGGGTGAAAGCACTACGAACAAGACTCTTGATGTGAAGACTATTGGCTCTGAACCAAACAGTCAGTTCGCTATCCAGGAGTTCTCGGCTAACGACTCTCAGGTGTCAAGAGACTACATCATGTCGTATGACACGGACGCCAATGGATACGACTATGTAACGGGCTTCAACCACTACTATCATAAGCTGGCACAGCGATTCTCTATGCCTGCCAACGACAAGATGGACTATACCGTGTCGAAGTTTACCTTCGGATGCAACTTCTGGCAGATGAGCAACGACCCTGCTGCCAACGACAAGCAGAAGCCATTCAGCGTAGTGTTCTATGGCGAGAAAGACGGACGCCCTGACGTTGACAACGTTCTCGCACGCCAAGACATGACTATAGAGGAGGCTTTCCCGAGAACTACCGGAAACTCAAGCTTCGAGATGAGAGACCTCAACTTGAAGGAACCTGTAACATTCAAAGCTACCGGAAACTTCTACGTTTCGCTTGAATTCTCGCCAGAGATGACTATGGATGTTACGAGCTACGGACTTTACCGCTCATTCTGTGCCTTCGGAACTTACCGCGCACAGTCGAAGGAGACTACATTCTTCGTGCTGCCTGAGGCTGTACCGGAAGGTTCACTAACTAAGCCTGACGGCAAGTTCTATCCTGTTGACGTTTACGACTCTGACTTCAAAGGTCTCGGTCTGCAGCTCATGGCTTGGATGACTGCCGACGACAAATCTACAACGCAGATTGCCGTTACACCTGACGGACAGACTGCTTTTGCTGCACGTCTCGACGGCAACCAGCTCACAGTGAGTGGAACGAAAGACGGCGACATGGTTACTGTTTATGATGCTACAGGAAAAGTCGTAGCTAAGAAGACAGCTACTGCTGCTTCTACTGCTCTGAGCTTGAACGCTCCTGCCGGTCTCTACATCGTGGCAACACCTGCCGGAACACAGAAGTTCGTGAAGAAATAATTTTTCTACAATATTTATAATAATGTAAAGCCCTTCCCCGAGCAAGGGAGGGGCTTTTCTTTTTCAAGTTAGTAATTATATTTAGCACTTTAAGCAAATGAAAAGAGTTTACATCAACGCTATATGCGCTGCCATGCTGGCATACTCGGCTCCGGCTCTTGCCGTACCTGCCCTACCCTTGCCTATTACCGTGACGCAGCCTGACGGCACAAAGATTACTATACAGCTACGGGGCGACGAGCACCTGAACTGGGCGGAAACTACCGATGGCTTCACTCTGCTACGCGACACCAAGGGGTTCTGGACCTTTGCCGAAAAGAACGCCCAAGGACAGCTCGTGGCATCGGATATCAGATACTGCGGTTCTTCTGCAGATGCTATTGCCAAAGGACTGACTCCTCGCCTGAGATTCAGCACGGAACAAGTGAAGGAGGCTATGCAAAAACCATTAAGCAACGCTTTCAACAAAAATACAACTGCCACAAAACTGACGAAGTCTGTTGACAAAAGCCAGTTTATGGTTGACGGAACTTTCCCTTCTACAGGAAAGCGAAAACTCCTCGTTCTCCTTGTGAACTATAGCGACACTAAAAATACGTATCCGCAGAAGGAGTTCCAAAATATGATGACGCAGGAGAACTATGGAGGCATCGGCTCGTTACGCGACTATTATCTGGAGCAGTCGTACGGCAAGCTCGATCTCGACATTACGGTGACCGACTGGATTACACTGCCTAAAACGAAAGCAACATACGGAGCTGACGGCGCTGCTTACATGATTTACGACGCGCTCAGTCAGCTTACACAGAACAAGACTATAGACCTCTCGCAGTTTGACAACGACGGCGACGGCATTCTCGACGGACTTGCCGTTATCCACCAAGGCTACGGACAAGAGGCATCGAGCAATACATCCGACATCTGGTCGCACAGTAGCATTATCTACGGACAATACTTCAACGGAATTGCCGTGCGCCGATACACTATAGAACCGGAGATTAATGCACAAAACAACAAAATTCAGCAAATCGGAGTCATCGCACACGAATTCGGACACGCTCTCGGAGCACCTGATTTCTACGACACAGACTACTCTACCAACGGAGAATTTAACGGAACCGGCATTTGGGATTTGCTCGCCAATGGTGCTTGGAGCGGCGACTACGGCTCTCGTCCTACCGGAATTAACGGATGGCAGAAATGGGTGTGGGGATGGACTGAACCAACCTTGCTCGACGAAAGTACAACGGTGAGCAACATGCCGTCGGCTACTGATGAAGCTGTTGCCTATAAGATGGAAACCGGTACTCCGGGAGAATATTTCTTCATGGAAAACCGACAGAACACGAAGGGATTCGACAAGAGTCTGCCTGGACATGGCCTCATCATCTACCACGTCGACGAGAATCTTATAAAAAGCAAGGTCTTCACCAACGATATAAACGCAGCCTACCCACAAGGAATTTATACGGTATGCTCTGATGCCAATGCGGAACCAAGCAGCGAACCGGGTTCATACGGATGGGTAAACTCTGAGTATGCCCCATTCCCTGGCGAAAAGAACCATACGGAGTTTTCTGACGACACTACCCCATCAGCAAAAGCACGCAACGGTAGATTCTCTTATCGTTCACTAAGCAACATAACTGATGTTGACGGTAAGGTGGGCTTCACGTTTACTCATCTCGCTGAACCGACAAAGCCTACCGACCTAACAGCTTCCACAAGCGAAGGTATGGTAAAGCTGGCATGGACTATTGATGGAGCGCAGGATGTGGACCACTTTAACATCTACCGAGACAACGTGAAAGTGGGAACTGCAACAGAATGCAATTATACTGACAACGAACCTGTTGACGGAAAGACCATTTCATATCAGGTTGATGCTGCTTACAAGGACGGACGACTCTCCCACCCTGTGGAAACTTCTATCCTCGTACCTGGCAACAAAGCTACAGACTTTACTGCCGAGAATACAGCTGACAACACCGTAGAACTGACTTGGAACACTGGAAACTCTCTATCGAGAGCTAACATATTCAGTGGCAACACAACTACTGTCGACATATACGGCAACACCGTGGAATACGCAAACTGCTATACTCCAGCTGACCTGAAGAACTACATTGGAGGTAAAATCACAAAAATGGCGTTCTTCCCTACACAAGGGCCATCGGAACTGACAGTAAAATTCCGTATTTGGGAGGGCGATGCCAATGGTGAGAACATGACTGTCGTATCTGAAAGAAGCGTGAAAGAGTTTGCCACCGGACAGCGCCGCGAACTTAAACTCACCACTCCTGTTACCATAAAGGCAGACAAGACTTATTGGATTTCTGTTTACAACGAAGGAAGCAAGGGCGTAGTGTCACCTGTAACTGACCTTAATGCCATTCTAGTAAATGGAAGGGGTAACTGCGTGATGAACACTAACGGAACAAAGTTCGAGCCTTATGCCGACGCACAGGGCAACTTCTATGTTGAGGCTATTATGACATTGCCTAATGCTTCAGAGGGCACCGACCTCAACGAGGCTCCAAGCATGGACTTCAACATGGCAACCGACCTGTTCTACCCTCTATGCTATATGGTTCACCGCGACGGAGAGGCTATCAGCTACACCACTAAAAGGAACAAGACATTTACGAATGAGCCTGTAGGAACTCATACTTATGCAGTTTCAAGCTATTACAACGGAGGCAATGAGTCTACAAGATTGTCGAAGACCATTGAGGTGAAGGGAAACGCAACTTCTATAAGCGATATTTCAAAAACCGACGTTAAAGTTTATCGAAATGGTGACTTCGTTGTCGTTAACGGTTTTAATGGAGTGGTTACTGTTTGTGATGTTGCTGGAGCATATCATTCATTCATAATTGACGAAGGAAGCAATGCCATTCGACTGAACAATGGACTGAACATCATAAACATTGGTGCTGAAGTATTTAAAATCGTAAGATAAGAAAACTTTTACACTACTTATTGTCCGATGCTGTTTTCAAGAGTATACATACAACTTGAAAACAACATCGGACTTTTTTCAATGAGCTTGGCTGTTATCTTAAAAAGGTGAAGAAATTCCCACTACTTTAAGATTTTCACCATCTACAACAAATTTCACATCCATTCCCATATATGGCATTCCGTACATTTTCTCATTATCATTGTGGTAATGAGGACGAGGGTCAAGCTCAAGAACTTTACGTAAAGCCTCGAACTGTTCTGAAGTAAACATTTCTTTCATTCTTTCCGGAATCTCCACCTTTAAACGCTTTATGACATTTCTGTCGACAAAGCCACAACGAGCATCAGAATGACAATCGGCAATGGTTACATATGGTTTTATGTCAAATATCGGTGTACCGTCCATAAGGTCGGCACCACGCACAAAAACCAAAGGACCATTTGCTGCATCATAATCTACTCTTTCGAGCTTTACAGAAGACAGACCTAATCTATTTGGGCGGAACGGCGAGCGACTGGCAAATACTCCTACCTTCTCATTGCCACCAAGCAATGGGGGGCGCACCAACGGACTTGTCGCCCCGTGAGGATTTGCCGAAAACTGCCATACGAGCCACAAATAGTCGAACCCCTCGACACCACGAAGAAAATCACGATTGCGAAACTCTGGAACAAACTCTATATAGCCTTCAAGTTCCTCAACAAGTCCACTCTGTTTCGGCACGCCGAACTTTGAAGAGAATGGCGAGTGGAAAAATGCCACGGGAGAGATTGTAATATTATTATTCATAATAGCTAACCATGCCTAAATAAAAGCATCCTTATCGACTAAAGCCGGTAATTATAAGCTTTCAAACATAAAAACCAAATTCATTTTATGCAAATGTAATATAATATTTGTACATTTGCAAAAGATAGCAACATTTATGCCCATGTCGATATTCAATTTCATATTCGGTAACAAGGAACTTTCCAACAATGCAAACAATAATGTCGGAAAGGAAAAAACTACGATAAAGGAACGGAACTCATCAAAATACATATTCATAGACACTGAAATTACAGTAAAAAGCCACAAGATTAACGACATCGGCGCAATTCGACATGACGGAACGACTTTTCATAAGGCTTCAAAATCAGAACTCATAAATTTTATCAAAGATAGTGATGCTGATTTCGTATGTGGGCACAATATCGTGCATCATGATGCAAAATATCTGTTTGGTAGCGAGCCACAGCCTTGGCTCCTCGTAGACACTCTATATATTTCACCTTTGCTCTTTCCTGAACGTCCTTACCACAAACTTCTAAAGGACGACAAACTCATTGCAGAACAGATGAATAACCCTGTGAACGACTGCGAAAAGGCAAAGGAACTATTCATGAGCGAAATTGCCAAATGGAATGAGCTTTCAAAAAAACGCAAATCTATTTATGCTTCTTTACTTCACGACAAGAAAGAATTCGAAGGGTTTATCTGCATTGTTGGCGCCGATAAATTTATAGTTGGAAGAGATGTGCTAATAACTCTGATAAACGAGGACTTTAGAGGACTTATCTGCGAAAATGTTGATATTGCAGAATTAGTCTCTTCTAAATCTGTAGCCCTGGCATATGCTCTCGCCCTCATCGACACCGCTGATTACCATTCTGTAACTCCAGGGTGGGTACTATACAATTATCCCGAAACGGAATTTGTTATCAGAAGACTTCGCAACACCCGATGTAAAAAGGGATGCGAATATTGCAACAAAGCTCTCGATGTCTACCGGAACCTTAATATATTTTATGGTTACGATAAATTCCGCACCTATAACGGCGAACCACTGCAGGAAAATGCGGTAAAAGCCGCTGTAGACGGAAAATCACTTCTCGCGATTTTCCCTACTGGTGGTGGAAAATCGCTAACGTTCCAATTACCTGCTCTAATGAGTGGAAGGAGCGTTCACGGACTGACGGTTGTAATCTCACCCCTACAGTCACTAATGAAAGACCAAGTAGACAACCTTGCTGACCGCGGAATTACTGATGCTGTTACTATCAATGGTCTGCTCGACCCAATATCTCGTTCGCTTGCCATAGAAAGAGTTATGAACGGAGATGCCTCTCTATTATATATCGCTCCTGAGATGCTACGCTCAAAAACAATAGAGAGAATCTTGATGAAACGCCACATCGTTAGATTTGTAATTGATGAAGCACACTGCTTCTCTGCATGGGGACAGGACTTCCGTGTTGACTACCTTTACATCGGGAAGTTCATCAAAAAATACCAAGACAAGAAAGGCGGAAACACTAAAATTCCAATATCGTGTTTCACAGCTACGGCAAAGCAAAAGGTTGTACAAGACATCTGCGACTATTTCAAAAAATGGCTTGATGCCGATCTTGAACTTTTCGCCTCATCAGCTTCAAGGACAAACCTTCACTATTCCGTCATACACGTTGACACGGAAAATGAAAAATACGCCAGACTAAGAAGTCTAGTTATGCAAGAAGATTGTCCCACGATAATATATGTATCGAGAACGAAACGAACTCGTGAACTTGCCCAAAAACTAAATCGCGACGGTATGAAAGCTTTACCATACAATGGCAAGATGGATGCCGACGAGAAAATCCGAAATCAGGACGCCTTTATGAGTGATAAAGTGAGGATTATCGTTGCAACCTCGGCATTCGGTATGGGAGTGGACAAAAGCGATGTCGGACTGGTCATTCACTACGACATCTCTGATTCGCTTGAGAATTATGTGCAAGAAGCAGGACGAGCTGGACGTAATCCCAGTCTTTATGCAAAATGCTTCGTACTATACAGCGACAACGACCTTGACAAACATTTTATCCTACTTAATCAAACAAAATTGAGCATCAGTGAGATTCAACAGGTATGGAAAGCTGTGAAGAGTTTTACTAAGGAACGCCCATATATTAACTGCTCTGCTCTCGAAATAGCGCGCCAGGCTGGATGGGATGATTCCGTATCCGACATCGAGACACGAGTGCGCACAGCCTTGTCGGCTCTCGAACAAAGTGGATATATCGAAAGGGGAAACAATGTTCCACATGTTTTCGCAACAGGAATTACGGTAAAGAATATGGACGAGGCAAGACAGCGCATCGTAGAATCAAAACTTTTCACAGATAACGAAACAGATAATGCCATAAGGATCATAAAATCGCTTATCTCACAGAAGAATATCGCAAAAGCACAAGACTCTGAGGCAGAATCGAGAATTGACTATCTTGCCGACATTCTCGGACTTACAAAAAAGGATATTATCTCTGCCGTGGAACGAATGCGTCAAGACGGAATACTTGCCGATACACTCGACATCTCGGCATATCTGCAAGATAATGGAGGAACTGAACGGAAAGCATTGACAAAGCTGGAAAGTTTTTCCAAATTGGAACGTTTTATTTTGGAACAGATTCCCGACAACGCACTACATATTTCATATAAGCAACTTAACGAAAATGCCATCTGCAACGGTATTGGAACTTCTACAGAAAAAAATATCAAAACATTATTATATTTTCTTGTAGTGAAAGGCTATGCAAAAAAGAAGACCGATGAACAACGAAGTCTTATCCTTTCTAAACAAGGAGACTTTGAAGTTATAATAAATCGTTTTGAAAAGAGAATCGAAATATGTCGTTTCATAATTGAATGGCTATATAATTTGGCTGAGAAAGCAGAAAAAACAGAAAAGACAGAAAAGGACCAGAATAAAGAAGAAAGCGACGAGAATAAGACTGTCGGAATAAAGAATGGTGCCGTTCAGTTCTCAGTTGTTGAATTGCTTAAACATATTAAAGCCAACAATTCATCTATATTTATCGACTTCAACAATCTACAACTTGAAGACGTTGAAGAAGCACTTCTTTATCTTTCAAGAATCGGAGCGTTAAAACTCGACGGTGGATTTCTCGTACTCTATAATGCTATGAGCATCCGGCGTATAAAGGAAAATCGCCTTCAATACAAACAGGCTGATTACCAAATGCTCAATGAATTCTATAAACAGAAAATACAACAAATCCATATCGTTGGCGAATATGCCAACCTTATGGTAAAAGACTATAATGCAGCATTGCAATATGTGAAAGATTATTTTCAAATGAACTACAAACAGTTCATCAATAAATACTTCAAAGGGGAACGTGCCACTGAGATAGAGCAAAACATAACTAAAGGCAAATACAAAAAGCTGTTCGGAGATTTATCACAGCAACAGAAAAACATTATCGACGACAAGGTTTCTCACTGCATCGTGGTGGCTGCTGGACCTGGCAGTGGCAAGACTCGTGTACTTGTACACAAGTTAGCATCATTATTGTTGCTTGAGGACGTAAAACATGAACAGCTTCTTATGCTTACTTTCTCACGCGCTGCAGCAACTGAATTCAAACAAAGGCTAATGCAACTTATTGGAAATGCTGCTCACTTCGTGGAAATAAAAACGTTCCACTCATATTGCTTTGACCTGATCGGCAGAATTGGCAATCTTGACGAAGCTGACGAGGTTGTGAAGAAAGCTGCCATGATGATAAGGCAGGGTGAAGTGGAACAGAACAGAATTGGCAAGACGGTGCTCGTAATTGATGAGGCTCAGGATATGGATAAAGACGATTACGACCTGGTATGCGCTCTTATGGAGGTTAATGGGGATATGCGCGTCATTGCCGTTGGCGACGACGACCAAAACATTTTTGAGTTTCGTGGCTCCAACTCCCAATTTATGTATCAGCTAAGCAAAATACAAGGAAGCCGACTCGTTGAGATGACCGAAAACTTCCGTAGCGCTAAACATGTCGTAGACGCTGCAAATGATTTTGCAAAGTGTATTTCTCAAAGAATAAAAACAACACCTATTGTTTCAATGAGCAATGAAGACGGATGCGTGAAAGTAGTGGAACATCTTTCCTTTGACATCAATCATAAACCTATTTTCATGTACCTGCCTGTTGCTGAAGAGATTATAAACAGACAACACAATGGCAGTTGCTGTTTACTGACGCAAACAAACGAGGAAGCGTTAATCATGCTCGCCCTACTGAACAAATATGGAGTAAAAGCCAAACTCATACAATCTATGGACGGACTACGCTTTTGGAATATGGCAGAAGCAAGATATTTCACAAAGTGTATCACCACTAATGTTTCAACCACCCAATCCCCAACCATTACAGATGACATTTGGGAGAAGGCTAAGGAAAAAACATTTTCAAAATATCTCAAAAGCAGCAGCCTCGCTTATCTGAAGCGATGTATTAGGATTTTCGAATTGACCAACCATACTAAATATTACAGCGACTTCCGGGAATTCATGTTTGAATCAAACGTGGAAGATTTCTGCGACATTGCCGATGCCGATGTTGTTGTAAGCACTATCCATAAAGCTAAAGGCAAGGAATTCGACAACGTTTTCATGCTGATAAAAGACCCAGAACATCCAACTGACGAGATACTGCGACGATATTATGTAGGTATGACCCGCGCCAAGAAGGATCTTACAATTCATACAAACAGCTATTTATTCAACAAAATACATAGCGATCAACATTTTCTTGACAAAAAAGCATATAGTATGCCTGACGAAATTTTGTTGCAACTTTCACACAAAGATGTGAACCTCGGCTTTTTCAGCAAATTCAAACAAGAAATTCTATCGCTCAGAAGTGGTTCTACGCTATTATACCACGACTGCCGTTTCTGTAATCCTGCCACCGGTAACGACATTGCCATGTTATCGATAAAAATGCAAGACAAACTTCATAACTGGGAAGCAAAAGGATATAAAACAACTTCTGCCTCCGTGCGCTTCATTGTGGCATGGAAGCCAAAGGGTGCTCCTAAAAAAGAGAAAGAAACAGCAGTATTGCTTATTGATCTGCAAATGAAACGAGACATATAAGAATATCAGGTAAGCTGCACCTCGGGATAAAAAATGAATTAATTCATTTTTATCCTCTCGATTTGCATAAAATCCTTGCGCTCTGAAATAATAATAAATTATCATTTCACTCGCTTAATCGGATTTTTGCATTACCTTTGCCAAACAAATATTAAAATTACAAAATGAGAAAATTATTCATTATTATATTAGTTTTTATCCGCGTTGCAACCTCTGCACAAATCTTCACCACCGACAGCTATAGCTCTGTTCCTCCTAAACACGAAGTAAGAGCGGTATGGATGACGACTATAGGCGGTCTGGACTGGCCACACACTTATGCCCATACTCCGCGCACAATAGAAAAACAGAAACAGGAATTTAGGAATCTACTCGACCGTCTGCAAATGGCAAATTTCAACACTGTACTATTACAGACTCGCATTCGAGGAACAGTTATTTACCCCTCGATATATGAGCCATGGGATGGATGCATGTCTGGGAATCCTGGAACTTCGCCAGGTTATGATCCACTGACATTTGCCATCGACGAGTGTCACAAACGAGGCATGGAATGTCATGCATGGATAGTTTGCGTACCTGTTGGTAGGCCTAACGGTACCGGACCTAAGAACCTCAAACGCAAACATCCCGAATTGTTGATGAAGATTGGCAACGAGATGTTCATGCGACCGGAAAAGAAGGGCACGGCTGACTATATAGCTAATATCTGCCGCGAAATAGTCCATAACTACGACATTGACGGTATTCATCTCGACTATATCCGCTATCCTGAAACAATGAAGCTCTCTATTCCTAAGACTCAAGCAAGACAGAATATCTCTGATATTGTAAAAGCCGTGCATGATGCCGTGAAGGCTGAAAAACCATGGGTTAAGATGAGCTGTTCGCCTATAGGAAAGCGAAATGACCTGAACCGCTACTGGAGCCGGGGCTGGAATGCAGAGGATAAGGGTTGCCAGGATGTGGAACGATGGATGAGCGAAGGATGGATGGACCAAATCTACCCGATGATGTATTTCCGTGGCGACAATTTCTTTCCGTTTGCCGCTGACTGGAAAGAACGTAGCCACGGCAGGACGGTAAGTGCCGGACTTGGCATTTATTTCCTTTCACCGAAAGAGGCTAACTGGAACTTCGACGAGATTCAACGCGAAATGAATGTATGCCGACAGATGGGTATCGGAATAGCGATGTTCCGTAACAAATTTCTTATGGATAACATAAAGGGACTATATGACTTCACCTTGCAGGAGCAGAATCTCTATCCTGCCCTAGTTCCGGAGATGACCTGGTATAAACATGAGGCTCCTGATATGCCAATAAATCTGTCGGTTAATAATGACAACGAAAGAATAAACATATCTTGGAATGCTCCAAGCTCCACACTCTCTACTTCTCATTCCTCACTCAATTACAACGTATATGCCAGCGATGTAGCACCAGTAAACATAGATGATCCACGCAACATAATTGCAGTAAAGACAAGCAACACGAGCCTCAACATACCACAGACTGAACATACAAAATATTTTGCAGTTACTGCTATCGATAGATACGGAAAAGAAAGTAGCCCAATACAGAGTTGCATAGGTGAAGAGAAGGAGCGAAATGATATCAGACAAGGTCTTTTACGCAACCAAGGCAACTCGGTATACCTTCCGTCGATGCCTTCAACGCTCGATTTGGAATATATCATTTTCGAGAGTGCAACAGGTTGCACCATTGCTTCTTGTAAATACACAAAGCCTCTAAACATCAGCAATATACCTGATGGCATGTACGTTATCCGTTCTCTATCAAGAAAAGGCAAGACACATCGTTTAGGATGGGTATTCATAAAAAGAAGATAAAAGAACTATGTAATGCAAAAAAGATTATACGCAATACTTAATTTCTCCAATTGTTAATAAGAATTTGAAAAAATATTAAATACAATGAATTTAAAGTCAATAGGAAAAAAAATAAGCGGAAAGCCACATATGACTGAAGGCACGGTATATTCTATACTCATAATTTGC
>ERZ869991.305-NODE-305-length-16925-cov-11.137999_pt1 | contig 16925 bp, 16 predicted proteins | sample MGYA00520862_ERZ869991 | MGnify/ENA primary metagenome ERZ869991 (study PRJEB32232, sample SAMN07284978) | human gut metagenome | biome: human-associated habitat; material: feces | host: Homo sapiens | place: Tanzania | collected 2014-08-11 ...
GTGTAAAAAATCGTAAATAATATATGTGCAGGGTGAACTCCTAACAAGCTTAGCGGACTGTTAAGAGTTCTCTTCATACCCTACAATTGGTTTAATTTTAATGCTATTGCTAGTATCGATAACGCTAGTGATAGCATTATTAATTTGTCAATCATAGTTATTTACCTCCTTTCTTGGTCAATTTCTTCATTAAATTGTGTGCCAAGTGGAAGTATCTGGTATTTTAACCCTGCAAAATGAATGTATCATAGTTCTGTAATAATTTATTCATCTAAAAAGTTTAAAAAATTTTTGTTAAATTATCAATGGATACATCTAGAATAGTGGCTATTTTGTATAATACATAGATTGAAGGGGATTTTTCTCCTCGTTCAATGCACCCTATAAAATTCCTTGCAGAATTGATTTTGAAAGCAAGTTCTTCTTGCGAAATTCCTTTTGCTTGACGGAATTGTCTAATTCTCTCTCCTAATAGCTTTAAGTATTTATTCTTTTCTATAAAATCTTGCTCCATAGAAAATATTGTGTTATATATAATTCATATTCACTACCACCTATAGGTGGTATAACTCGAGGAGATTTTATGAAGAAGAAAGCATTCACTTTGGCGGAGGTCTTAATAACTTTAGCTATTATTGGCGTTGTTGCTGCGATAACAATTCCTTCTTTGATTACAAAATATCACCAGAAAGAAACTGTTACTAAATTAAAAGATACTTATTCTATAATTACTAATGCTGTTAGATTATCGGAAGCTGAAAATGGTGATTTATCTGGCTGGGATTTGTCTAATGGGAAAAGTTATGAAAATTTTGATAATTTAATTTTTCCATATTTAAAAAGTAGTTCTAGAAAGTTAAATGGAGGGGCTATTTCGTATCTCCGACCAGATGGAAAGACAAAGGAATCCTCTTTTACTGTTTTAGCTCAAGGTGGTTACTCTTATACTTTGCTTTCTGGGGTACAGTTGTTTGTTCCTTCTAATGTCAATAAAAATTGGATAGGAGTTTTAATTGATTTGAATGGTTATAGCCGTCGTCCAAATCAAATGGGGAGAGATGCGTTTTATTTGTTGATTTATCCTGGATTGGGTGTTCAATTTAATCAATATAATGATAGTGAATATAATTCTGGAAAGATTGTATTTAAAACTCGAGAACAATTAAAAGATGGTCCCGCTCAATATAGTAATCAATGTAATAAAAAAGGTAAAGGTATGTGGTGTGGAGCATTAATTCAGAGAGATGGTTGGCAAATAAGTAAAGATTATCCGTGGTAAAAATTTTCTTTTTTATTTTTTTATCTTCATTGTATAATCAATCTATGAATAAAAAATTATTTGTAATATCTGGATGTTCTGGTGTCGGGAAAGGCACTGTATTAAAAGAATTTATGGCAAGAAATTCTAAGGATTTTATGTTGTCTGTTTCTTGTACGACACGAAAACCACGCCCTGGAGAAGTTGACGGAGTTAATTATTTCTTCTTAACCCCAGAAGATTTTCAAGATTGTATAAAGAAAGATAAGTTTCTTGAATATGCTCAGTTTGCTGGAAATTTTTATGGAACGAAGCAAAAATATATTAATCAAAAATTTGAAGAAGGTATGAATATAATCCTTGAAATTGAAACTCAAGGAGCATTGCAAGTTAAGAAAAAAATGCCTGAAGCTGTTTTGATTTTTATTGCACCTCCAAGTATCGAAGAATTGGAACATCGTTTGAGAGGTCGTCATACTGAGGATGAAGAAACAATTCAAAAAAGACTTAATCTTGTGAAAACTGAATTAGAACGTTCTAAACAGTATGACTATGTTGTTGTGAATGATGACTTGGAACGAGCAATTGCAGAAGTTGAAAGCATAACAAAAAAAGAATTGGAACAATAAATTTACTTTTTCAATTTGAATGAAAGAAGGAAATTGTGGAGTTAAATAATAAAACAATTTTAATTGGTATAACTGGTGGAATTGCAGCATATAAGATTTGCGAACTTATTCGAAAATTCAAAAAAAGTGGTGCAAATGTTAAAGTTGTTTGTACTCCGAATTCTTTAAATTTTGTGACAAAATTAACTTTGCAAAATTTGAGTCAAAATGAGGTTTATGTTGAAGAATTTGATGTAAAAAATTGGAAGCCTGAACATATTTCGTTGGCAGATGAAGCTGATATTATGCTTATTGCTCCTGCAACAGCGAATACTATTTCTAAAATTGCTCAAGGAATAGCTGATAATTTGTTAACATCAATTGCTTGTGCATTTTCTAAAAAAATGATTATTGCTCCAGCGATGAATTGCAATATGTGGAATAATCCGATTATAAAAGCAAATATTTCTACATTAAAGGCAAGAGGAATTGAAATATTAGAACCAGAAAGTGGCTTTTTGGCTTGCGGATATTTGGGCAAGGGTCGTCTTTGTTCGTTGGATAAGATTTTTGATTCTACTGTTGAAGCTTTAAATTATACCCAGAAATTAAAAGGTAAAAAGGTTGTAGTAACCTCTGGTGGTACAATAGAAGATATTGATCCTGTTCGATATATTTCCAATTATTCATCAGGGAAAATGGGAAAAGCTATTGCGGATTCTGCTAGGGATATGGGTGCGGAAGTCATATTGATTACAACAAAGAATTTTGAAGCTCCATATAAAATTGTTAAAGTGAAATCTGCAATTGATATGCAAAATGCTGTAAATAACGAATTTCAATCTGCTGATATTATTGTTATGGCTGCTGCTGTTGCGGATTATAGAGTTAAAAATTATTCTGAGCAAAAGATGAAAAAAGGCAAAGAAGATAATATAATTCTTGAGTTAGAAAAAAATCCTGACATTTTGCAAGGTTTGTGTGAAAGAAAATTAAAAGAATCATCTAATTGTACAATTGTTGGTTTTTGTGCAGAAAGTGAAAATTTGTTAGAAAATGCACAAGCAAAAATCGCAAAAAAAGGTTGTGATTATTTAATAGCGAATGATATTTCTCGCAAGGATATAGGTTTTTCTTCAGATGATAATGAAGTTACAATTTTGGATAAAAACGGTGGGTTAAATAAAATCGAAAAAACATCTAAAAAAGTTATTGCAAGAAAGATTTTAGAATTCATCATAAAATAATAAAGGTTTTCTCTAAAATGGATAAATATGAAATTTCAAAACGAATAGAAGAGTTTGCTCCTTTAGAAACGGCAGAGAGTTGGGATGCTTCTGGATGGGTAATAGATAATCAAAGCTCAAATGACATTGCAAAAGTGATGTTGTGTTTAACTCCTACGGAAGATGTTTTTCAACAAGCATTGCAAGAAGGATGTGATATGGTTGTGTCGCACCATCCAATGTTTTATTTATCTTTATTTTCGAGTGCGTTGAGTGAAGATTTTCAACCAAGATTGAATGTATATTCTGCCCATACAAATATGGATAAAGCAAATGGCGGAACTACTGATACTATTATTAAAACTTTAGGTTTAGAAGAAAATAAAGTAGATATTGAGCATGATTTTTTGCGAATGATTGAATTTCCTAATGACATTTCTGTTTCAGATTTTTCTAATATATTGTCAAAAATTTCACCAAATGCAAGAATTGTTAATAACCAGAATAAAAAAACTCTTTCAAAGGTTGCGTTTTGTGCTGGAAGCGGATCTGAATTTATTGGTGAGGCAAAAGGTTTAGGGGCAGATTGTCTTGTGACAGGAGATTTAAAATTCCATACCGCATTGGATAGTGAAATAGTTGTTTATGATATTGGGCATTTTGAATCAGAAATTTTAATCCTCCCCGTGTTTGAAAAAATACTCGGAGAGGATATAGAAATTGTTTATGCAAAAGAGCATAGCCCTTTCAATTTGATAAGATAAAGATTACCAATTATTTCTTGTAAGGGTTTGTTTCCCGTTTTTGTCATACATTTTATCCTTGTACCAGATTCCTTGGAATTCTTTGTCTGGTCCAAACATGTATTGTATGTCTTTTGTTATAAAATAAATTGCACTTTTTAACTGTCCTTTTCTATCATATTGCATTGATGTATATGGATAATTTGGATATTCTTTTGACATTAAATCTGTGTAATATAATTTGCCAAATGCGGAATAATAGAAGGCATTTGTAGGATTATTTTTATATTGAATTGCGTACATTACAAGAGTCCCTTTTTTGAAGTAAAATGCACAATATTTTGCGTCTTCATCTTCTGTAACTCCATTGTTGGTTAACATATAATGAAGTTTGAAATCTTTATCTTTGTAATACTTAGCGAATTCTTTTTTGAAATCTTCTTTGCTGAAATATATATGGCTAGAGTTATTTTCAAAAAGGAGATTTTTATATTTTTCAATATTCTCTTCTCTTTGAGTTTGGTCTAAAGTTAACCAATCAAAAGAGATTTCAGCTTGTAAAGGTGCAATGTTTGTTTCTGGCTCAATGGCTTCAATTTGTTTGTCAGATGTTTCATCTATTGTTGTAATGTTTTCAAACGAAAATGCTTGTTGACCTAAACCAAATGCTAATAATAAAAATAATGAAACAAAAATCTTTTTCATCTATTTCCCCTTTTTATAATTTGTTGTTTAAAATTTTATAGGCAGTTCTTAATTTTACTGAAAATAAATTATCTTCATTTTCAAATAGTTGTTTTTCTGATACCGCATATTCTTCTGGCTCAATAATCCCGTTGATTTCAAAGCCTAAGAATTTATTATTTTCATCTCTTCTTGATTTGGTAGTAATTGCATAAACAAAGGCAGACATGTCAGACTTGTCAATGAGTCTATCTCCGCCTGTTGATTCTCCGTGAGCTGAAATTTTATCAAAAGCGGTTTTGAGTTGGGCTTTTACTTTTGTCATATAGTCAGGTCTATTCATAGCGTTGTAATGCCCAAAACGATATTTCAACATAAATGATTCATATTGATTATAATCAAGCTTCCCAGTTAAATTTCGGGATTCTTTTGCCATAAACAAAAGATAAGACTCCGCCAATGATTGAATTTCTTCTTTTAGCGTTTCGTCTAGTTGTTTTATTTCTGCTGGAGTTTTATTTTCTTTTGCTGCTAGTTTTCTCCATGATTCTGGAACAACATCAAACGGCTCGGCTTTTGGGTTGGTTATACCGCTTTGCATAACCATATCATTTATAATTAGAGCAAATGCTTCTCCCAATTCAGCGTTTCCACCTGATAATTCAGTTAGAATAGAAGTTCTCGCTGTATTAAATGAAGAAGCATTTTGCCCAAAATTTTGCATATATTAAATCCTTAGCTTATGTCCCAACGACCGCAAGTTCCGCCCCAACGAGCGATGATATTACCTTTTACATCTTTAATTTTTTCAACATGTTGAACTTGATCCATTCCTTCAACAATTGTAATTACTTCACAATTGTTAGAACATCCAGTACAAGCACAAGTTATAGATGTAAAGTGCATATCTGCAACATTCCAGCCTTTAAATTTAGTTTGAGTTTCTGTATATTGGTGGTTTTCCATCGCAAGAAGTGCTGCCCCGATAGCTCCCATTGTTTGGTGATTTTCTGGAACAACAATTTTAGTATTCAATGCTTCTTCAAACGCTTTAACCATACCAGTATTTGTTGCAACTCCACCTTGGAATGATACAGTTGGAAGAAGTTCTTTACCCAATGCCAAGTTACTCAAATAGTTTCTTACAAGAGCTTGGCAAAGACCGTATAACAAATCTTCTACTGGATAACCAAGTTGTTGTTTGTGAATAAGGTCACTTTCTGCAAAAACGCCGCAACGACCAGCAATTCTAGCTGGATTAGTTGAACGAAGAGCTGTTTCTCCAAATTCTTCAATTGGAACGTTTAATCTTTGTGCTTGGTGATCTAAGAAACTTCCAGTACCAGCTGCACAAACTGTGTTCATAGCAAAGTCTGTAACGATACCGTCACGTAAAATAATAATTTTACTATCTTGTCCACCAATTTCAAGAATTGTTTGAACTCCTGGAATATTTGTACTTGCTGCTACTGCGTGAGCTGTAATTTCGTTTTTTACAACATCTGCACCAACAAGTGAGCCTGCTAATGCTCTACCAGAACCAGTTGTTCCAACACCCATTACTTCGTATTCAGTTAATCTTTTAGAATACAAATTATTCAAACCTGTTTGAACTGCAAGTACTGGTTTACCAGCAGTTTTCAACATAACACTATCAACATATTTACCTGTTTCGTCAACAAGTGCAAGTTTTGTTGTTACTGAACCAACGTCTATCCCTAAATATACTGTTAAACTCATGTTCTCATCCTTTTCCTATAACAGTACTATGATAGCATAAAAATTCAATATACAAAAATTATGTTAAATATTACTTAACACGACGTTAGTGCATTACATCGTTTTTGTTTAATTCTCCGATGTAATTTACGGGACTGTCATTAGGCATTTCCTCAAGCCAGTTTGAAAGAAGGTTTTCTAATTTTGAAAGTTTAAACATTTCTATTGTTGATTGAATTTTATATTCCAAATCTGGAGTTCTTTGTTGTAGTGCTAAATCCATAATGTATATCCTCTTACCTGTATATAATATATAAAACCCATTTTTATGGTACAAATTACACTATTTTAAGAAATATTAATAATTTAGGTTTTCGGTTGTTTAAACTATTAAATTTTAAAAGTTTTTAAACTATACTATTTGTTATGAAGAAGATTGTTTTGTTTTTGATATTAGGAGTTTTAATTACTCCATTTACGTTCCAAAAATCTGAGGGTTCTTTGATTTCTGACCGTTCATACCGAGCTGAAATGAACAAAGAAAACCGTAAAGAAGTTAAGCAGATTAAAAATTTGTTTAAAATTCATGAAACATATGCGAATAATCATGATATTAAAGGTTTAGAAACTTTGTATTCTGATAAGTATATGAATAATGATGGTTTTGGGAAGGAAGTATATTTTAAAAGTATCAAAGAAACTTGGGATACTTGCAAAGATTTAACTTATGAAACAAAAATTGTATCAATAAATGTTTCAGGGGATTATGCTTCTATAAATGTTGAAGAAACTGCAAACGGAACGATTACTGATATGTTGGATTCCAATCCAATTGCAGGGGAGTTGCATTCAAAATCTACTGGAATATATTATCTTGAAAAAGTTAACGAAAAATGGTTCATTGTAGGCGAAACAGCTTTGACGGATGAATCTTCTTTGCTTTATGGTGATGCAAGATTTATGAATATTGAAATTCAAGCACCAAATCAAGTATCTGCTGGAGAAGTTTATACTACAACAGTTAAAGTTGATGCTGAACCAGATATGTTTATCATCGGTGCAATTGACAGAGATACTGTTACATATCCAACAAGCACTCCTAAAAGTGAGCTTAGGGCGATGCCTCAATCTCAAACATTGGAAAGGTTGTTGAAAGCAAATACTGATAACTTGAATGAGTATGCTGTTGCTTCTTTGGCAATTTCAAAAGCTAAAAATGTTCAAGATGCGACTTATCAAATCTATATGGCAGGGCTTGTTTGTGTAATGAAACGTGTAAATGTAATTCCTAAAAATAATTTTATAAAAGTTGAGGATTAAGATGGATAAATCAATAGGTAAATATTTTTTCTTAGTATGTTGTTTTATATTTTGGTTATTTTTAGCTTTGTTTTCATCAAAGTTAATTGTTGATAACCTTACATCTGGACATCATTATTCAAATGCAGTTTTTCAGTTACATTATTTGAAAAATGCAGGAGCTGCGTTCAGTTTATTGCAAAATGCAAGAGAATTTTTGATAATTATTTCGATTGTTGCGACGACAATGCTATTTTTATATGTTCATCATCATATAAAAAATATCCATTATATTTCTGTTTCATTTATTGCGTTACTTTGTTCTGGAATAATGAGTAATTGCCATGAAAGAATTGTTTTTGGATATGTTAGAGATTATATTCAATTGAATTTTGTAAATTTCCCAATCTTTAATGTTGCGGATATATTTATAACTATTGGTGTAATCGCTTTGATTGTAATTTTATTATTTTATAAAGGTAGATAACTAAGATGTTACTTGTGATTGATGAAAATGCGGAGAATTCCAGATTGGACGCTTATTTGGCAGAACTTTATGATGGAATTTCACGTTCTAAGATTCAATCTGCTATAAAATCTGGAAAAGTTACTGTTAATGGAGTTGTCAAAAAAGCCTCTTATTCTTTAAAAGAAGGTGACAAGATAGAATTTGAAAATCTTGTTGAAGAAAAAGTTTTGGCAATAGAGCCAGAAAATATCCCTCTGGAAGTTGTTTGGGAAGATGAGAATATGGCAGTAATAAATAAACCATCTGGCATGTTGACCCACCCTACGTTTATTGAAACTTCTGGAACATTGGTAAATGCTTTGCTCTATAAATATGGACAAAATCTTTCTGATGTAAATGGTGAATTTAGACGTGGAATTGTTCATCGATTGGATAGAAATACTTCTGGTTTGTTGATGATTCCTAAGAATAATAAAACTCATGAATACTTAGCTAATTTGATAAAAAATCATGATTTAATCAAAAAATATCATGCAATTTTGGTTGGGAATTATCCAAGAGATAATGATGTGATTTCTGACCCGATTGGGAGAAATAATCTTAATCCTAAGAAAATGGCTGTTCGTCCAGACGGCAGACCAAGTGTTACCAAGTTGAAAGTAATTGAACGATTTGGAAATGAAGCAACTTACGTTGAGTTGAACTTGATTACTGGAAGAACTCATCAAATTCGTGTTCATACGAGTTATAAAAAGCATCCTGTTTATAACGATACAATGTATGGGGCTGGGCAAGGAAAAGTTAAAACGGAAGAACAAGTTTTGCAGTCATACTATTTGAGATTTGCAAAACCATTTTCACAAGAGATAATAGAATTGGAAATAGAACCTGATGAAAAATTGTCAAAAGTATTGACTTATTTCAGAAATAGGAGAGTTTAATTATATGAAAAGAATGTTTATTGCTTTAAGTGTTGTTGCGTTAATTGCAGTTGTATATCTTGCAATAATGAATCATAGCAATTATATAAATGTGAATTATATGTATAATACAATGCTTGATGTTCAGTCTAAACTTGGTTTGTCTGATAATAGCGGAATGTTTTTTAGGACTATTAGATTATCTAGTTATACAATAATCATTCTTCTTGCAGGGTTGTTTGTTGGTGCAGGAACTGTTTATATGTTCCTTTCAGCTTCAAAAGACAAAGTAAAAGCATATCAAAGAGAATTGGAAAGAACTTCAATCTCTGGCTCTGCAAATGCTTCTAGGGTCGAAGTTTTGGAAGCGAAAATTAAAACTTTAGAAAAAGCTTTTTCAGCGGTAGTTGACGAACGTACAAAATTAGAAGTACAAATCAAAAACTTAAACGCTGAAATCGATAATTTGAATAAGTAAAGTAAAAAAAATGAATTTATAAGATTAAAGCGGAGAATTTTATTAATTCCCCGCTTTCGTTATTTGTTTCTCATTCATTTACTTTGTAACGATTGATAGAATATAGTCATCTGTGAAGTATTTGTTTGCGATTTCTATAATATCAGAATCCGTTACACTGTTGATTAATTTCTCGTATTTGTCTTTAAATTCGTATCCTCTTGTTGAAGCTTCGTACCAACCTACATTAGATGCTTTATCAAGGTTTGTTTCAAGCCCGATTACGTAGTTACCTAGTAATTTTTCTTTTGCATCTTGGAGTTCTTTATCTCCAACATATTCTGTTTTTAATCTGGTAATTTCTGCAAATAAACCAGATTTCGCCTTGTCTAAGGTTTGAGGATTTGTGCCAATGTATAGCAAAAAACTTCCTCTTAAAACATTTGGAGAATAACCAGAACCAAGTTGATATGCTAATCCTTCTTGTTCTCTCAAATCTTTAAACAATCTTGAACTCATGCCAGAACCGAGAAGAGAATCGATGACTTGTAAGGTTGCATAATCCTTTTCGTTCAAAACACCATTTGTTTGCCAACCGAGCAAAATCCATGCTGTTTCTGTTGTCGGAACTTTTTGAATTGTTTGTCTTGGGGTGGTTACTGTTGGTATTTTTGAATTGTATTGTGCGAAATCAAAATTCTTTGTGTTTTCTTTTGGTTTGAAAATATTATTTAAGTCTTGAATTGTTTTGTCCTTGTCAATATTTCCGTTTATTGAAATAACTAAATTCTTAGGTGCAAAAATTGAATTATAGTAATTTATAATATCTTCTTTAGTGATGTTTGGAATGTTTTTTTCTAAGATTTTTGAAGAAATTGAATATGGAGAATTTTGATATATTAAATCTCTATACTCTTCAATTGCTCTTTGAAGAGGTACATCTTTATTTCTTTTTATCGTATTTAGTTTTTCTGTTTTAACTTTATCAATTTCATAATCTTCAAATGTAGCGTTATTAACTACCTCGTTTAATAGTTCTAAAGTTTTGTCATATTCATCTTTTGTTGTTAGGACATTTATTGCAAAAGCGTCAGCACTAGCACTTGGTTGAATTTTTATTCCATTATCTTCGAGTACTTGTGATAGCTCTAGGGATGTATAATTTTTTGTACCTCTCATCATTGCTGTTGCGGTAAGGTTTGCTGTTCCAGCTTTTTGCTCTGCAAGTTGTCCTCCTTTTGCGTAAATACTGATTGCAATAATATCGTTTACGTTGTTAGGAGTATAAAGCATTGTCGCTCCGTCAGAAAGTTTATATTTCTGAGTTTGAGCGTTTTCGCTAACAAGTTCTGCTGTTGCTGGAGCTTGTTGTGTTAGTGAAGCTACTGGAACTTCTTTTGCACTTTTAGGTAAGACAATTGAAACGGCACTTCTATTTATCCCAAGGTATTTTTCTGCGACTTTTTTTACATCTTCTTTTGATACATTTTTAATGTTATCAAGATATGTATCGTAGAATTTTATGTCATTTGTCAATGCCATTGTGTAGCCGATTTCAGTTGCGATATTTGTTATTGATTCTCTAGAATAATATGTGCTTCTTTCAATTATATTTTTTGCTAATTTTAATTGATCGTCTGTAACTCCATTTTTTTGAATTTTTTCTATTTCATTAAATATAGTATCTTGAACAATTTTGCATTTTGTTGGTTCGTAATTTGCTGAAATGTAGAATATCCCGTCATCTCGGAATGTGGAATTTCCTGCATCAACAGAAAAAGCTATTCTTTTCTTTTCTTTTAGAACTTGGTTAAGAACAGATGATCTACCATCTCCTAAAATAGTTGCAAGAACATCTAGTGCATAAGAATCTTTATCATCAATTGGAGTTCCTCTAAATCCGATAACCATATACCCAGATTCGGTATCAAGATATTCTACTTTTTTTTGTTGTTTTGTTAGGGGAGCTTCTTTTGTATAAATTGTTTTCGTTTGTTTTTTATATTCCGCATTGAATGCTTCTTTCGTTTTTTCGATTGCGTGATTTGCATCCACATCTCCAATGATTACTGTAACCATATTTGATGGAGAATAATTTTTGTTATAGAAACTCAAAACTTGATCTCGGGTGATTGTTTCAATAACATCACTTCTGCCAATAACTTTTCTTTTATATGGGTGAGTTGTATATAGCATTGAATTCAAGTTATCTTGCATTATTTTTGTTGGAGAATTTAAGTCTTTGCTTATTTCTTCTAGGACAACTTTTCTTTCTTTTTCCATTTCTTTTCTTGGTATAAGAGGATGAAGAATCATATCTCCGTGTAAATCCATTGCTAAATCAAAATCTTTAGAAGGGATAGTTATATAATAATGCGTAAAATCTTTGCTCGTAGCGGCATTAGTTATTGCTCCTTTAGTTTCTAGGATTTTGTCAAATTCCCCAGGTTCATGGGTTTTTGTGCCTTTAAAAAATAAATGTTCTAGGAAATGTGCAACTCCATTATTTGAATCTTCTTCATCAATTGAGCCTGTTTTAATCCAAGTGTCAATTGTTACAATAGGATTATTTTTAACTTCTTGGACTACAACGGTTTGACCATTATCTAGCTTGTACATTTGAGCTTGAGATGCCCAAACTACGTTTCCACATACTAATATTGCTGCTACTATTATAAATTTTTTCATAGAAAACCATCCTTTTTGATAGTGATTATATAATAAAATTAGATAAAAAATATAACCTTGTCGGAGGAAATATTAAACAGGTTGTACGTCTTGTAACATTTCGGTTGATTTGAATTTTTTAGGGGATTTTAGCTCGATATATTCTTTTAAAACTTGGAATGATACTGTACAAACTTTTTCATTAGCTTTTGTTTCATATTCTCCTATTTCGTCAAAATCATTTATTGCCATCTGTTTGAAAAAGTCACGTAATTTGTGTGGCATTTGTTTCTTTGCAGAATATAATTTCCCCGCACAGTTTTTACAAACAACTCCTCCTGCGGTTGGAATGAAATACATTGTTTCTTCTCCAATGTTACATTGGCAGTGCAGGCATGTATCAAATTCGAGTGAAAAACCTGATTCAATCATCATTTTTAATTGGAATTTAATTACAGCGATAAGGATTTCTATCTTGTTTTGAGCTGAAGAAATAGTGTTAAGTGCTTTGTATAAAAGGTTATAAATAACTTCTGAACTAGGATCTTCTTCCAATCCAAAATTATTAACTACTTCTGTCACGTACATTGAATAGAAAATTTTATCTATATCTTGGCGGGTTTTGTTGAATGTGTTCAACACTTCCGCTTGGCAAATAGTATCGAGGTTTTTCCCTTTATGAAGCATGAGAGTATTAGCGACAAGTAAATCCATTCGAGCACCTAATTTGCTCTTTGGTTTTTTGACTCCCTTTGCCACTCCCCTAATTAGTCCTTTGTCTTTTGAATACATGACAATAATTTTGTCTGATTCACTAAGATTGTAGGCTTTTAGATTAATTGCGTCTGTTACAAAACTATTTTGCATTATCCTTATTTGTTCATGCCTGTACCGTGGTAAATACCTCTCATTAACTGTTCAAGTTCAGGTTTGTTGTCTGAATATGTAAGAGCAGTTTCTTTTGAGATTTTTTCTTCGTTGTACAGCTTGTACAATGACATATTCATTGTTGTCATGTTATTGAATGAACCATTTTTAACAAGTTCATAAATTTGTTCCAATTCGTCTTTCTGGATAAAGTCTTTAACTGTTGGAGTAACAACTAAGATTTCTGTTGCAGGAAGACGAGTTCCGCCATCTATTGCAGGAACTAGCTTTTGAGAAATAGTTCCTCTCAAAGTGTTAGCAATCTGGCTTCTGATGAATGGTCTTTCATTCGGTTCAAACAAGTTGATAATTCTTGCTACTGTTTGAACTGAATCGTTTGTGTGGATTGTAGATACAACAAGGTGACCAGTTTCAGCAGCTTTTAGAGCAGATTCAATAGTTTCTCTGTCACGAATTTCACCGATAAATATAACGTCTGGGTCTTGACGTAATGCGTATTTAACCCCGTCTGAGAATGATGGAGTATCGATTAGCAATTGTCTTTGAGAAACAATAGATTTTTTGTTTGAGAATATAAATTCGACTGGGTCTTCGATTGTAACAATGTGTTTTGCAACTGAAGCGTTGATGTAATCAATCAAAGATGCAATCGTTGTTGATTTACCTGAACCTGTTGGCCCTGTTACTAAAACAAGTCCGTTGTTGAATGATGCAAATTCTTCTAGTGTTTCAGGTAAGTATAATTCTTTAAATGTTTTGATATAATAAGGAATCGCACGGATAACCATTGCTGTTTTCCCTAATTGTCTTGACATGTTTACACGAAAACGAGAGCATCCAGGAATTTCGTATGAAAAGTCAATATCAAAGAATCTTGTAATTCTGTCTTTCAAGTGTTGAGGTGCAACTGTTCTTATAGTGAATTCCATATCTTCACTTGTCAACGGAGGAAGGTTAATTCTCATAATTTGACCAGAAACTCTGATAGCTGGTCTTTCTCCTTCGCAAATATGGGCATCAGATGCCCCTACGGAAACTGCTTGTCTTAAAAAGTCTTCAATATAAAAATCGTTGTTGCTCATATAATCCTCTTCTTCATCATCAGCATAGCATATTTTTTGTTTTTGCACAACTATATTCTCCGTGCTATCATTCAGTTGTTGGAATTATGATAGATATAGAGAATATTAGGGATTTTTTACAAAATAAAAATTTTGTGATGTTTGTTTCGTCTATGGTTTTTATGACGGGAATTTTGGCCTGTTTTTATTCCTTGGCTGTTCCTTTTTCTATATTTATTACGGCTGTTTTAGTTCTGTTATTGAATTTTAAAATTTTCTCTGTTCGTAGAGTTTGTATTCTTATTGTGATTTTTTATTTTGGATTTTTCTTAACATTTTTTAAGATTAAAAATTACGATGATTTACTTGCGAATACTCCTATGAATAGTACTTTTACTGGGCGAATTGTTAGTGTGCCAAATTCTCCAGATAAAACTAAGTCCAAATTCTTTATGCAGGTGACTTCTGTGGGAAAGAAAACTATCCAAGGTAAAACATTGGTTACTGTTTCAGCTCCAGAAGATGTTCTTGCAAAATTGAATATTGGAGAAGAAATTAGGCTAAAAGGACGTTTGCGAGAACCTTTTTCTGCAACAAATCCTTCTCAGTTTGATTATAGTTCATATTTGAGAAATTTTAACGTTTTTACTGTCTTGTATTCAGATGATTCGAATTTGGAGATTTTGAATTCAAAAATGAGCTTGCGTTGGAAGTTTCTTAAGGGATTAAATACTACAAGAAATAGGGTTTTATCCTATCACTCAAAGTATTTAAAAAGCCCTAATTTGGAAATTTTAGGTGGAATTGTTTTTGGAGATGATGCGGTTGCTCCTCCTAATTATATAAAGAATTCTTTTATCAATTCGGGGTTACTACATATTCTTGCGGCATCAGGGATGAATGTTGCGTTTATTTTTAGTTTTTGGTTTTTGATTTTGAAGTTTTTGCGTGTGCCATACAAACCTAGAGTTTTGTCTGGAATGATTATGGTTATTTTATATACTTTAATGACTGGGCTAGGAGCATCTGTTGTCCGAGCAGCATTGATGATGTTGTTTGTCCTATGTGGAAAATTGATAGATAGAGATGCTCATAGTGTTTCGTTGTTGTCATTTGTAGCTGTATTGATGCTTATTTATAACCCTGCTTACATTAACGATGTGAGTTTTCAGTTGTCGTTTCTTGTTACTTTTGGTTTAATTACGACGGCAAATATAATTTCTTCAAAACTAGACAAAATTCCTGAATGGATAAAAGCTCCAATCCTTATTCCAATTGTTGCACAAATTTGGATTGCTCCTATTCAGATGTTTTACTTTAATACGTTTAGTTTGTATTCCGTGTTTGCTAATATTTCGACTGTAACATTGTTGAGTGTGATAAGTTTTGGAGGTTTTGTTAGTTCATTGCTTTCAGTTATTCCTCAAATTGCGGATTTTGTTTGTCGAATTTTTGATTTCTTTTTAAATTATTTGTTGAATGTGCTTGTTTGGATTTCGAATTTTTGGGGTAATCTTCCTCATAGCATGCTTGTTACAACTCATCCAGCTTTGTTTCAATTGAGCTTATATTATTTCGCATTATTGCTAATTACATTGTTGTTGAAATTTGAAAAGTATAAAAAAGCGTGTTGGGTCTTAATTTGTTCTGTTTTAGTAATTCTTGCGACAACAATTACTCCAGTGTCAAAGAATCTCGAAGTGATTGCATTTGATGTAGGGAATGCAGATTCATTTATGATAAAAACTCCAAAAGGTAAATATTTCTTTGTAGATACAGGAAAAGCTCCGTATAAAAGTGGAAATTCTCAAGCAAAAATAATTATGCTCAAATATTTAAAAGATAGAGGGATAAAGAATTTAGAAGGTGTAATTGTTACTCACTTTGACAACGATCATTCTGGAGGTACAGCGGAATTTATTGAGAATATGAAAGTTAAAACTCTTTATTTGAATTCAAGAGAAGAGGAAACCCAGACCGCGAAAAATATTTTTAAAACTGTAAAGATTAGAAATCAAAATGTTCGGATAGTTAAAAATGCAGATGTAATATACTCTGAGCCAGATTTAAAGATTTCAACGTTTAAGGCAAAAGCAAAAGGTAAAAATAGAAGCAACGAATCTTCTACGATTACTCTTTTAAGTTATAAGAAATTTGACATGCTGTTTATGGGAGATGCTGGCGTAGAAGCGTTTAACCAAGTAAAATATTTACTTCCTCAGAATGTAGAGGTCTTGAAAGTTGGTCATCATGGCGGACCTAATGTTGTTGATAGTGAAATGTTGGAGTATTTAGGGGTAAAAACTTCTCTTATTTCTACGGGGTTAAATTATTTCGGCCATCCAAATCGTGGGACTTTAGATGTTTTACGTAACACTGATATTTTGAGAACTGATTTGCTTAATTCTGTAAAATTTTCAACCGATGGAAATTTGTATAAGATTTATTCATATGATACCCATGATAAAAAATACGAATTAAGAAATATTTTTGTTTCAAAATAAAAGAGAAAAATTATAAAAATTTTGATGAGATGCTGTTAAAGGCAGATAAGGCATTGTATGTCGCCAAGATGAATGGCGGCAGCCAGTACTTCTGCTATCAGGATACACCACCGGAAAAACGGGAATATGCAGGTGCGGATCTGAAACAACTCAAACAACTGATGGAACAGGAAAATGACTGGCAGAAGCAGATGGAAGATGTCTGCCCGGAGATGGAAAACATTTCGAAACTGTTAAAACAGTCAGAAAGTGGGGAAACGCGTACACTGCAGCTGCTTCTGTTTACAATGTCAGAAAACAATGAAAATGTGACAGTCGAGGAGCGGGAGCGCGTTATGACCCTGTTGGAACGGGCAATCGTCCTGTCAATCAGGAACGAGGATATCAGTATCAAATACAGCAGTACACAGCGGCTGGTGCTT
>ERZ869991.307-NODE-307-length-16844-cov-5.409256_pt1 | contig 16844 bp, 14 predicted proteins | sample MGYA00520862_ERZ869991 | MGnify/ENA primary metagenome ERZ869991 (study PRJEB32232, sample SAMN07284978) | human gut metagenome | biome: human-associated habitat; material: feces | host: Homo sapiens | place: Tanzania | collected 2014-08-11 ...
ATTCCTCTTGTCTTCTATTAGTCCTATTTTGCCGAGAAAGGTGAAAATAGCCCATGGGCGTGTTTCGTAGTGATGGTAATTACATCTATCTGAATGCACCATATTGTGAATTTTATATTCCAATGTACTACTTTGATTCGTCTAAGACGAATAGCTTTGCTGAAGATAATAACGAAACTATCCGAGTACTTGGTCTTTTTGACGTTGGTATTTTCGATGGTAATGGTAAGATGACAGATATGAAGCTGTTTAATCTTCCTACTATGATCAATATCAATGTCTATGACAGTGAGACTCGTGATGTAAAACTCAGCAATGGAGAAGTAGTCCAGTGCAAAGTCATTAAATATCTGAAAGACGCTAAGATTATGGTTGCTAGTACTGTGCAGGATGATGAGAACGCAAAAGCTTATCTTCAGTACATTACAGGTGGTAACCTTCCTACCTTCATTCCATATTCGAAACTCCTTACTCTGTGGAGAAAGAATATGTCTTTGAATGGTGTTTACTTCGGCGTTCCTTCCTGCTATCTGGAATTGATCCTGGCAGTTATGAATAGAAACCCCGCAGATTTGTCACAGAAATTTGCAGCTATTGCTGGTAAAGAAAACGTAAGTGACTATGGTTATGCCACTGCATCTATACGTCAGATCTGTCAGTATAACTCTACGTTTACTGCTCTTACCTATGAGGATATGGATAGTATGATCACATCTTCCCTTAATAGATCAAGAGAAAACAAGAAAGAAACCGTTTCGCCAGTGGAACAGATTATTAAGTTTTGAAGCTTACAGCTTTGTGTGGCGTAAAGTAATGAGGTTCCTCGTTGCTTTCCGTTACATTTAACTAATCTGAATGATTTAAAATTCAAGAAAAGGAGTTGAGCGATATGCCCCAAGCCACGCAAATTGTTCCTAAGTATCTGCACTCACATGTAGAAACTTATATCAACGATTATACGAAGTTTGACGATTCCGCTAGTACGCCCGTAGATAACAATAACAAGTTCATCTGCGTGTTCCGCTCTGGCAAAGGCCCTGATAACGTGCTTCTGAAGAAGGACGACCTGAGTGACTTCATCGCCACCTATGGTAATTCCAACTTCGCTAAGTACGGTCAGCCGCTGATGATGCCTATTGCTATGCTGACTTCCGGCAGCGCTACTGTTTACAGCATGCGCGTTATGCCTGATGACGCATTCGCAGCAAATAGCATCCTGCTGATGCAGTATCGTTTCGACGAAGAGTCTAAGAAGATGGTCATTCGCTACCGTACCAAGTACATTGATAAGGAAGCAATGGCATCTATTGGCTCCTCTGGCTACAAGACTGCAAAGGCTTTCAAGAAGCAGCTCGAACTGGCTGCTCAGGCAGAAGTTAAGGAGTCTATTACCGATGAGACCGATGGTACAGAATGGAAGCAGCTGCCTATTGCTACTTTCCGTATGGCTGGCCGTGGTGTCTATGGTAATAACTACCGTTGGCGCATTGCCCGTAACTTCGAGTATGAGAATGACTACGGCATCATGATGTATACTTTCGAGTGCATCAATGCCTCTGGTTCTGCCTCTACTGAAGCTTCCTATGTCGGCGCAATCGTTTCCTCTTCCCATTATCGTAACATCACTCTGATCAACGATATCCTGGATGATGAGGAAAAGGGTGCCGTCATGATGGATGTTGACGTTCTCGAGGATTACGTCAATGAGGCTTATGACGAGTTCAAGGTCTTCCTGGAGACTCTGGACGACGTGCCTGAGGAACTGATTCCCACTAATGACGCTTGGGATCCGTTCTTCGGTTATCAGTGCAACAGCTCCACCAAGCATCCTAATATGGAGGTTATTGGCGAGGCTACTGATACCGAGGATATCGGTGTTGACCGCGCTCAGGGTATTGCCCTGATGGGCGGCGACGATGGTGCATTTGGTAGTGAGAATCCGACTGATGTCTTCAATGCTACCAACGAGTGCTACGTCCAGGCATTCTCCGGCGAGTACGACTCTGTGATTCTGTCCAGCCGTCGTTCTCCCTGCGATGCTATCCTGGATGCTAACTATAACGCTGATGCTGAACATTCTCAGTTCGACGTTAAGGGCACTCTGTACAACATGGCACTGGCTCGTAATGACGCTCTGCTGTATCTGGATGCTGGTACTGAGACCACTAAGGCTCATATCGACGACATGATCGCTGAGTATGCTCGTTTCAGCAGCCGTAATGCTGTCAAGGAGTTCCAGCACTATACTGTGAAGGATCCTGGCACCATGAAGAAGTGTGAGGTTACCGTTACCTACTTCTATGCTCAGAAGCTGCCCGGCCATTATCAGAACTACGGTTCTTGGGTTCCGTTTGTGAAGGCTCGTTGCGAGCTGACCGGTCACATTAAGAACTCTCTGGAGCCCGCTGTTGATGATCTGGAGATGGAGCTGAAGGAGAAGCTGTACGTTAACCGTTTCAACTACTTCGAGACCATCGACGAGAATGTCTATCAGCGCGCTGCTCAGAACACCGCTCAGATGGACAATTCCGATCTGATGGAAGAGAACAACATGAACACCCTCTTCGCTCTGAAGAAGCAGCTTGAGCGCGACTGCTGGAACAGCCTGTACGACTTCACCTCTGTTGAGGATCGCGCACGCTTCTCCGAGTCTGAGCAGGCTAAGTTCGCAAGCTGGATCGGTTCTCGTGTTGATACTCTGAGCATCGTCTTTGACGCGAATGCTTGGGAGATGGAGCGTTCCATCGTCCATTGCTATGTGTCTGTCCAGTTCCGTAACATGATGAAGCGTGTTATCATCGAGATCGATGTTAACAAGCGGAACTTCGAAGGCTAATAACTAAGAAAGGAGCGTGAATTTGAATTATGGCTAACGCAAATACTTTCCAGACTAACATTCATAACCATAATATGGAAAACATCACGGAATATGCTCTGTTTCTTGGTGGTCTGAATGTTACTCGTGATTCCCTCCTGCAGTACGACCCTCTTAAGACTGGCTTCGGTCGTGTCTTCATGATTCGTACTCCGATCTTTGTGACGAACAAGATCCCTGATAAGATGCGTAAGTTCAAGCATGTTCTTGAGTACGCAAATACCGCTATTGAAGGTAACGACAATATCGAACTGACCACCAACGACATGAGTGGTGGTTACTCCGGTAAGAAGGTTACCATCCCGAATATCGCTACCGACGGTGCAAATGACTTCAGCATCAAGGTCTATGAGTTCTCTGGCTCTCTGATGCGTGAGGTTATTCAGTACTGGATCAACGGTATCTCCGATATTCAGTCTGGTCTGAGCCATTACTACTGTGATGGTACTCCCAACGATGTGAACTACGGTCTGCCCATTTGCCAGGCAAACCAGAGCGCCGAGTTCATCTACGTTGCTACTGACCAGTCTGGTAAGGAAGTTGAGTATGCGGCTCTGTTCGCAAACTGTGTTCCTACCAACATTCAGCTCGAGCAGTTCAACTACACCGCTGGTGAGCACAACCTGGTCGAGATGAACATCACCTTTACTGCGTCTCGTTACATGAGCCCGCAGATCAATGAGAAGGCAAAGCAGCTGCTTGTCAAGCACAATGCTCTGATGAACTCGCTGAACTTCAACTCTGGCTACTCTAATGATCAGCTGTACCCTGCTGGCGATTATGGTACTTACTACGATCTCCAGGATGGCAAGCTGAAGAACAAGAGTGCAGCTCAGAAGAATACCTTCATTGTGACCTAATAGTTATCATTAGGCTTGGATTAAAATCACGATGGATTATCATCGAATGATTTTCTCCTTTTATCATATATAAAACCTAGCAGGTATGAGATATATTTCAATCTCATACCTGCTAGGTATTTTTACAGCCTTACTGATTCATATCATCCATACCGGACATATCGAGATTCTCATCATCAGACTGATCATTCTTCATGGGATCCATAGAATCACCCTTGCCCTGGATATTTGCATTCTTAAAGATCTCTTCGATATGGTCGAAGTTAAGCATTGCAAGTCTATCCTTAGCAAGTTCTTTCTTAAAGACCATGATTTGCGGTGCTTTAGTAGCATCGTCCTGAGAATTCTGGCCATAATAAAGTTCGGTCAAGAACTGTGCAAGTGTATTGAAGTTATTCAGCAAATCATTGGTAATATTACTATTCGCAGACTTAGGCTGAACGAAATTGAAGTGAAGGGTATTGATAACCTCTTCAGGAATATTTGTAGCATAACGGCAGATCGTACGATAAAGATTCGTAATCTGCTCATTATAATCAAGCTGGAACGAAATGACTCGACCTTGGAATCTATTATTGGCAAGCTCCAAAGTCTTAGCGAAGTCAGCTTCATTGTAGTAGTTGAGCAAGACATCAGGAACACCTGTACCAGACACATATGCTTTCTTCAGCATATCCATCAGATCACCATTGATCTGCACATCCTGACCAGCAAGAATTTCGGTTTCGATGCCACGCTCATTACCCTTACCAGTAGGAATATACATCTCATTACCCTGACCAATCTTATTGATCAGAGTCGTATACGAGAACATATCAGCCATAGTGATTTTACGCTCTTGCTTCTTACGAGCAATATCCTGAATCTTATTGGCTACGTTTTTATCAATACCGGACTGTCTGATGTAGTTAACTTTCGTATCATTACTATTGGTGACAATAGAAAGAATCTTAAAGAGTAACAGCATCAGATAAAGCTTAGCATAGAACAGGGAATCCTCAATGATGGAAACACCATTACCATGCTCATCGGTATTGATCTTAAACGGCACAATATATTCTTTCGGAATAAACTGAAAACGAATACGTTTACTATTCAGCTTATAGTAGTTAAGAGCTTCCACAATAAGCTTCTTGAACTTCATGTTATTATTGAGGAATTTCTTATCGAAGGCTTCCACAATAGATGAAGCAATCATTGAAACGATATTAGTTTCACTTGTATTCATATCGTACTTATCGTAGTACATCGTAGATGTCAGAATACCTGCCATAGGCGTGATATCATCTTCTTGCACATAGTAGTATCCGATGATCTCATCCATGATCTTAATAGGAAGTAGATTCAGAGGTGAGATAAGTCTCACATAGCAATCTTGAATATTAGTAAATGTTTCAGCTTTACCACCCTTCTTCTTATCAAGAGCTCCAGTACCATTGAATGCATGAACGCCAGAATCGATATTCCGCATAACAGCATTGAACGTATAGGAAGGCTTGGGAGCTTCTTCCATAGTATGCTCAACGAATTCTTTATAATACTGACGATAAGTCTCGACGCCTTCTTCTAATACAGGAAGAGGGATTGCGTCATTGCAAATCGTGATATTCTCCATATATGCTTTAAGTTCGGCATTCATCTGTTTAGAGACGTCACTCTTTGCAGTTTCCGTAGTGGTATTCCGTCTTACGATGTCTTCGTAATCAGGGCATTCAGCTGCTGCTTCCATGATATTTTTCGCAAACTGTGTCTTCGAAAAATCCTTCTGCTCAGATTTCTCAATGATAATCTGATCAAGAGTTCTACCAGCAGCTTCACCATATGCTTTAAACTTACCATCAGCTTTCTCTTTCGAGAAATCAGAGAAAATTTTAGAATACGGAACTGCATAGACGTAGTATTCACCATACTCCAAAGAACGAGGAATAATAAACTCCTTAATCTTCTTTTGAAGATCAAAGCGTCTTTCCACATTCTCAATGATGGGAATATAGTCTTCAGCTCCATTCTCCATATTCTCGTTTTCTACAGTAAGCGTACGAGACATTGTGCCATCTACAATATCAGCAGAAATAATAGCATCTCGTGTAACCACAATAGCTTGCTTTAATTCTACCAGCTGTGATGCAACTTCATGAAGGTCAGCCTGCTTTACCAAGCGGTTTTTATACTGCTCAGTGAATAAAGCTTGAATCTGACCTTCATCCGTTCCAAAGATATCTTCAAGGTCTTTGGATGCACCAGCGAGTCTCTTATTATTTTCAGAAAGAACCTGAGTAATAAAGTCGACGCTGTTCCCACCATTACCCTTACGGATATCTGTAATTTCGGTTTTCAGTAACGAGTTAAAACTATTGACGAGTGAATCTACCTTCGTATCTCTCTTCGTACCATAAGTCATGGCATTCAGTGAGTCCATCATCTGATTGATGTTACCACTGATATTTCGGTTGATACGATTAATGCGACCTGCTTGACTTTTCGTCAGCTGAGGCGCAGAAGATCCAGAAGCCTCATTAATATGATCAGGCATAGGATTTCATACACTCCTCTCCATTAAATTTATTATGATATGAAACGTTCATAGTTATTGTATCACGTAGATTACCTAAGTGTTTTTAGGATGAAATCAAGGTAAGTACCAGTAGATTAGGTACTTACCTTGATTTTTGGATAAGTTTCAGCTATCCTTCTTCACCATGGGGATATAGAAGTTGAACGACTGAGATGTAAATAAACCTATATCGCATCTGAATGATATTAGGTTGAGTTCATTAGAATATTGTCTTGCACTATACTCGACAATATTTGCATTCTTCTCAGTAACGAGAGGAAATGCTTCCTTCGTAAGGATAACAGGAACGTCATCCGCATCTTCAGGAGTAAACTGGAAATAGTTATTCTCAACGAAGATGTCTTTAACCTGAGCTTCAGATAAGTCTAACTTATGCCAGTCATGAAGAATTCCATTCAGGTCATAGTAATACTGAGTACGAGCAAGAACTTTGCTACGCTCAGAATTTAATCTAACCTGAAGAGCTTTTTTATGATATTCCTCTAAGTCAATTCCTTTCTCAAGGTCAGCCTTAGAAGGACACACGTATTTCTTAAATTCTCTAGCATTCGGAATATGGATCATTGATCCAAAATCATCGAATAGATAGAATAAAGCTTCCGTAGTTTCCTTATCAAGTTTGACAAGATACGGATAGTTGATATCAAGACTAATCACATCACCATTCTTCATGATGAAGATATCAGTCATGACTTTAACGAGTTTTGTGAATACCTTACCGATAAGAGTTCTTTCTTCATTATCAGGAAGGACTACTTTAGAAGTTGCCATTAGTTACCAAGCTCCTTTTTCATACGAGCATATACTTCTGCTACGGACGGCATATTCATCCACTTACTACCAAACGTAGTATAGTTACCAGTCTGGAAGTTATCAATGAATTCCTTACTGCCATCCTTTTCTCCCTCTTCGACGAACTTTTTCCAAGTAACGCCGTTAAGAGGAATCGGTCCATCATAGATATCGTACTGCATCAAATCCAACTGCATCTTGAAAATTAATGTAGAGGGATCGATGTTCATAGCACGAATACTAGACGGATAGAAAGATGACATATCAAAGTCGATTGCATTGAGGAAGATGTTATTGGAAGTTTGCCCATAGATTTTGATACCTACTTTATCATTGTAAGTAGGATCTGCAACCAGAGCACCTTCAAAGCTATCATCTTCTTCATCAATGAGATTACCATCTTCATCGTACTTTGGTGCTTCCTGTTTTGTATCAAACAAGACGTTGATGTTATTACCAGGAACCAATCCACGACTCAGATAGTTCACGTACTGCACGTTACGAAGAACGACAGTCTGTTTGAAGACCTTAGAATACGGAGTTGCGTTCTTATAGGAAGAAACGTAAAGCGTATCAAGGTCAGAAGTTCTACGTTCAATACCATACTGAAGCAGAACGTCCTTGATGTTGTAAGAGACGAACATCTCAAAGTTTGTATAGGGAAGAGTTTTGATGTTACCATCTTCGCTATAGTCAAGCTTTGTATCTTTCAATTCTTTCTGAGCAATGTAATTCAGTTTGTAGTTACGAAGCTCAGCACCACCTTTACGGTTGGCTGCATACAATTCCATCTGATCGATGAAGTTTGTATAAGACGAAAGAATCATGACATCGTTTTTATTCTTGATCTCAAAGTTTCTCGTATCAGCTTTGAACCGGCATACTTTAGAGGGAAAATCAGGATGGCACATAACCTCAGTTGGATCCAATCCTAATCTTTCCAATCTCTCAATAATATACGGCATATCGAAGCTGATATTCCAGATGGTGATGAAATCAAGTTCCAGCTTATTGATTAACTGGAAAAGTTGTACGAGCATCTTACGTTCGTCTGTAAAGAAGAACTGACGATACTCCAAATCAGAACCATAAAACTCATCATAAGTTTCATGCATCTTCTGATTGAATTCGTCTGTATGATGCATCATATAACGCTGCTGATCGTGCATATTATCGTACATCTTAGCACGTTCAGGATCTTTGCCTTCATACTGACGATTGACAAGCAGGAAAGTATAAACTACTTTATCCCAACCATCAATCAAAGTAACAGCATTGATAGGGCAATCAAATGCAGATGGCATGCCAGGCGTTTCGATACCATCGACCTCAATATCCATGAAGCCTTTATGGAGTTTCTTCACACGGTCATTATCATAGTTATTCAGCCATCTTGCACGATAAACGGAAATAGGGTCATAATCAGACCCAAAAGTATACGGATAAGCAAAGAGCTTATTATTTTCTCCATAGTTTCCACTACGAAGATTATTCTTATAAACTTGAAGCCATTGATCACCAGCTTCAAGAGCAATTGCTCTCTGTACATCCTTGTACGGAACTACCTTGCAATACAGGTGATCAATCGGAGAATAGTTCTTACAGTAATCATGATCCCGGTATTCCTCTTTCTCAAAGTAAATAGGAATAACGGGATTCTTCTGCACGATTAAATATTTTTTATTGGTATCGAGATCCCTCCAAATCACATAAAGGAAATCATCATTGATACCCATTTTTTTATTCGGTTTTACATATTGAATATCGACGAGCATAGCGCTGTCTTTATTGGGCTTTGGTCCATTCAGCATACTACTCAGTCTCCTTTGCGATTATACTTTTGATTAGTCAACTGTCAGGTAGACCATTAAAAGTGATAGTGAAAACAGAGACTTAAGTTTCTAGGCTTTACATATATTACTCTAAGGAGAAAGGTGGTTAAACGAATCATGAGTTATCATTATGACGATTTGCCAAAAGATGACGTTGAAATCGACGTTGGTCTTGGTTTTAAGCCGAGTAGAGCAAAAAGCCTTCTTAACGCTACTGCAGATCTTGACGACGAATTTGATACTGGTGCTTGCGTTCTGGCTTCTGATCTCTTAGCTCGTGCTGAGAAAAAGAAGGCAGACCGCAAGCTTTCTGCCAAGAAAGCCGAAGAAGACGATGATGAAGCTTACATTGCTCAAATGAAATCTCTTTCTAGTGAAGATGCTGATTTGAGCTATGCGTTTGAATCTGTAAAAAAGAAAAAGAAGAAAAAGAAGAAGGGCAAGAAATTCAACGATCTCTTCGGATTCGATGACGATGAAGAAGATAACGATAAAAAGAAAAAGAAGAAAGACGGTCAGCCGATCAATCACAAGAAAGATTTTGACGCTGAGCTGGCTCTACTTCGTTCGATGCAAGTTGATCAGAGTAAGTTCGTTGATTCCCTTCAGAAGAAATACGACCAGCTGGAAAACAGCAAGAGTAGTTCTCGTGGTATTGGTAAATTTACTACCGATCTGATCAATAGTATCACAACCGCACGTTCTACGAATCTTCAGATTCTGAATGCAATGATTTCTACTAAGAAGAACATCGCAGATATGAATTTCAAGGAGCGTAAAGAGTTTGGTAGTTCCAATACTTCCGAGAACGCGAGCCTTGTTAACTACGCATCCACTTATCTGAAGACGATGATGGATGCTGGTCGTAGTAACATCGCCAATCCTAACGATAATAATTCCCAGGGTTTTGATTCCGCTGATGACGATGATGATCTGTTTGAAGGGATCAGTGATAGCCTTGGTGAAGAAAACCGTAGTGATGAGACTATGTCTTATCTGAAATATGAGAATCGTGGTGTAAAGATCAATGTTATTTGGCATGATGATCTTAGCGACGATGACCCTAATAAGTATGAATTCCAGGCAGTTGATAAAGACGGCGTTGAACTGGATGATTATCCCCTCCCTGAGCATACGAGAATGAGTATTAACCGCTCTACTTCTATTGCTACAGACCTTTACGGCAACAAGTACCGGTTAATAGTGGTTTGAAAACATACAGATAATACCTGTATATTTCCCGTATTTAAAACAAAATCTCTTAAGAAAGGGTGATAATCTACATGCCGAAGATTGTTAAATCGGGCATTGTATACTCGTCTGGCTCGACAATGCCTGCGGCTAACATCCCGTATACCCCGCCTACTGGTAGCGGATCTTCTGCTACTACGGCTAAAGCGGCACTTGATGAAGCACTCAATGGCATTAAGGATTTGAAGTCTAGTGTTGGTACTGTAACGTCTACTGCAAATGCCAATAAAACGAATATCACAAGTCTGACTACTCGTGTTGGTACTGCCGAGACAAGCATCAATAACCTCAAGAATACAGTAACCAGTCTGAACACGACTTCGTCTTTAACCGTCACGGCCATTAGTGATAGTTATACCAGCGCCAAGAATATTACTGCTACTAAGGTTGGCCATGTGATCATTGTCCGTGGTAGTCTGACTATTAGAACCGCTATCCCGAAGGGTAGCTCTTTTAATATTTGCAGCCTTCCTACGGCAACCGCAACTGCAGCAACTAGTGGTAATACCGCTGACGCATTTGCTCGAAGCACCACAACTCTGGTTGGCTCTACTGAAGCAACTGATACAGTTACTCTGGCTCCTACTACAGTTGCAGTGCTTCTCCCCTGTGCTGTTACACTTACAACAGCTACAATTGCATTTTCTAATGCAACTGATGCTATCCCTGCAGGCAGTACTATCACCTTTACGATGGTGTATATTGCCAAGTAATGAGGAGGTGAATTAAGTTGATTAAGCGTAATAACGAAATCGTTGCTACCGCTGAGCAGAACATCACTATTACTCAGTCTAACTACGACAAGCTGACTAACGCGGAAAAGAATAATGCCCTTAAGACTTATTTCATTTCCGACGGCGATGTTTCCACTCAGTCTATGTCCCCTGCTGCTGCCGTCATGGCAGTTCAGAACGGTGGTATTTCTACTCTGGAAACTACTGGTGATAGCGATGAGGTAACTGATGATACCTCGTCTGGTGCGATGGACGAAACGCTCTCTGATCCGGAGCTGATGTCTCTGCGTGTTTCCGAATTTATCGGTTATGCTCCGATGCTAGATCAGTATACTAATACTGGTGATGGTACCATTATGGGCGCTATTGCCGATCTGTATACTCGTCTCGGTGTTGAGCCTACAAATACCGATATCGATGAGAGCGAATACGAAGGTCTCACGATCTATGACTATGTCAATCTGATCGGTGATCCCGCTGTACTGGAAAAGTACAATATGCCGAATATCACTGCAGCACTTGCTGATATGTATCAGCGCATGCTCAATGCTGAAGCGGCTGCAAAGCAGAAGGAAGCTGATGCTGCTGCTGCTGAGGAAGCTGCTAAGCTTGCTGAAGAGGCCGCAAAGCAGAAGGAAGCTGCTGCTGAGGAAGCGAGGGCTAAGGCTGTTGAAGCTGAGAATAACGCTGCTGAGGCAATCAAGTCTGCTGCGGAAGCATCTATCAAGCAGACCGAATACGTTCAGGCTGCGCAGGCTGCTGCTGAGGAAGCTAAGAGTGCTGCTCAGAAAGCTGCAGATGACGCCGCTGTCGCTGCTAAGGAAGCCGCTGAAAAAGCTTCTGCTGACGAAGAGGCTAAGCATATCGCTGCTGCTAAGGCTGCAGCTGCTCGTGCTGAAGCTGCCGCAAGTAATGCAGAAGCATCTGCAAGTTCTGCTGCTTCTATTCTGGAAAGCATGAAGACTGTGGAAACTCCTACTGAGAAGACTGAGATTCCGTCTGAGTCTGATAATAGCGAGGAAGTTCCTGCAGAGTCTACTACTGAAGAGTCCGCAAGTGATACTGCGAATACCACTGATGAGACGACTTCTGAAGAGGATTCTTCCACTGAGAAGTAATCCTATAAATACAGCTGTATTTATACGATCGAATTCTTTAAAAATCCCTATGGATTCCTTTTACGAGATCCATAGGGATTTTCGTTGTCTAAGAAAGAATAATCCAGACTACTGTAGTTTAATTGAATACTACATGTAGTCTGGATTATTTGGATGAAGAATGTGACGTTGAAATGAAAAAAGAAAAAGACATGAGGAACCAAAATTGATGTCAACGAGAAAAAGAAGCAGAAAGGAATTTGCGGATGAATACATGGATCATTCATCCTACCAAAGTGTTTATTTATATATTATAAATATAGAATAAATTGAATGGAGGTATTCAATCATGAAACAGTTTATCCAAAGTATCAAAAACGCATCCACACGGTTCAGACTCCAGTATTCCAAGTATGACGATGGTCTTTATCTTTTCTTCGGAAAGGATAGATACAATCGCCCTGAAGACAATCAAGTCTTCATTACATCCAGCATCGATCAGAATATCATACTGAAAATGAAAGCTCCTGATGGAAACTATAATGCTGTCCAGATGAAGTTCGTAAGAGAGCATGATACGATCAATTTCATTTTCCCTGTTACTGAGGAATATGTCATCTATATCCCGAAGGCAAATCGTATCACGAAGCTTACACTTGATGATAGCATGGTGACGAATCCTCTGAGTGACTTTGCTCGTATGACTTCTCTTCATCTTCTGTCTATTATGGATACAGAAGTTCATGGTCATATCAATGACCTCAAGAAACTTCCCTTCCTTAGCATTCTCTGCCTTAGCTCCAAATACATCAAAGGCATTGATAAAGATACTTTCAACGATTGGCGCAATATCAAACTTCATGAGATTGATTAACGAAGGGACTGAGGATAATGAATCGTGTACCATACCGTAGGCCGGTAAAGGATGAAGATGATTTCATTTTCTGGGCAATATCAGATCGTACGATTCGTAGTTCAAAGAATATGTATCCATACATCATTCTCCAATATAAAGTTCCTATGAGCTGGAATCCGTATGAAAGAGAACGCGATCACGATTTTGAAATCGCAATGCGTCATGACATTATCGGTGATAAGAGATTGCATTGTCCTTCGTTAAGGATTGCATATAGCTCAAACTGTGAACTCACAACAAACAATGGGGAACGTGATAAACCTATGACAAGGCTTACACGAAAGATGTTGCGGCCGAATCGTGTAACGAACTTCAAAATTAATCTGAGAGGTGAAGGACCGGTAGTTTATGTTGGGTTCTTCGGAGAAGGCGTCAAATATATTGACTATCTTTCTCTACTGAATCGAATTCATGTCAAGTCCAAATATATCAAAGAATGTGAACGGCTTGAGAATCTGATTCTCAGTCCTAATTGCTTCATCGATGATTTAGACTTTGATGATATCCCTAAGACAATTCAATTTCTGAAGTTTGATAGCGATATGTATCGTGCAAAAGACGCAAACGTTGAGAAACTCGTATTGAAAGAAAAACTTCGCTCTCTATATCTGACTGGATATGGATACACAGGCAAAGTAAAAACCCTGCTCGGAATGAGTAACCTTAAAAATGCAAATATCATAGCTCCGAATATCACAGACATTGGAGAACTCAAGAAAGAAGACTTTCCGACTGCTACCTTGTTTGACGCTGGTCCGTCCTGGGTAAGCATTATGAAAGCCTAAAGAAAAGACAGTGGAAGTCAAACGATTTCCACTGTCTTTATTTTTTTTAAATTTTTGCAATTGCTTTCCAAGTGATAGGACCACAAATGCCGTCAGCAGTCAGACCGTGAACCTTCTGGAAGTTCTTCACAGCTTCCACAGTACCCTTACCGTAGATACCATCTTCGCTAATATGCAGACATGACTGAAGCATGATAGTTGCAGTCTTATTAGTCTCACCCTTAGAGGTAGGACCAATGGTAGGCATGAAAGTACTCAGATAGTTGTAAGTAGAACCCTTACGGCAAAGCCACTTACAAGGAGAAGGACGAGTGTCAACATGCACAACCTGCTCAGAAGGCTTACGGTGATACATGCCGATACCACGGAAACCAATTTCCTTGGCAGCCATACCAAGCTGAACACAAGTAAGACCTTCAACCCAAATATCAGCAGCCATGCCACGAGTATGCATGCCTCTGCCAGAGCCACCAACAGCCTTATCATGATTCTGTGTACGATAGCCAGAGTTAATATTGATCGGCTTACCAACCTTAGCACGAAGCTGTTCAAGGCGCTGAACCAGTTCATCGTCAACAAGCACAGTTTTACTCACGCCATTATCCTTACATGCAAACTCATGCAGCATAAAATTTGTAGAAAGTTTCACATCAGGCGTACGAGGATACGTCTCAACAGTACCCATATCTCATTACTCCTTTCGTTTCATTAGATTATCTATGTGTTACCAGCCCATAGGGTGGCTCAACACATCTATAATACTCTGCACCTTTATAGTTGCCCAACTATAAGTGTGCGGTTTATTGAATCTTTTGTAAGCGAGGTATCGGAACAATGGGCTTATTCAACATGGATTCCGGTGAATTAGCCAAAGTTCTCGGACAGGCTTTGATCTATCTGATTGCTAGTGGCACACTCATCGAAATCTCACCTATTAAGTTCAACCCAATTACAATGATTCTCAAATGGATGGGCGATAAGATGAATTCCAGTATCAAAGCTGAACTTGATATCGTTAAGAAAGCTCAGGAAGAACAGCGTAAAGATTTTCAAGACTATAAAGTCTGTCAGTATCGATACGAAATCTTCCAGTTTGAGAATGAGATTCGAGACAATAATGATCATCATACTGAAGAGCAGTATAATCATATTCTCGAGCAGTGCAAGAAGTACGAGGCTTACTGTAAGGATAATAATATCCCGAACGGTAAAGCTGAGATGGCTATCAAGCACATCCGCGATGTATGTTACGATCATCTTAAAGATGATTCATTTGAGAAGTAATTGTGACACACTGACCAAGAGTAATGTGAATCCTTATATGAAGAATAACTGTGGGCCTTGTCTTGCAAAGATGAAAAAGAACACCATTTAGTATTCGGGTTGATGCTAGATGGTGTTCTTCTATTGTCAAGAAAACAAACATTTAGAACTCTTTATAAGGAGGCCTATATATGAGCTACTTTGACAATCAAAAATCAATTCGTGTGTATCATACGCACATTGAAGTTTCTCCTTATAAGAAAGGAGAAGTTTTTAGTATCGAGAAAAATTTCAGTACTTGGAATAATATCGCTCATCGATATGATTCTGGAGTATATATGATTGGCGACGATACTTTATATTTACCGAGAGGCATGAACGTCATGAATCTGGAAACTATCTTCAATACGAAAGCTACCATGATTTATGACCATGATCCTTATAAAACTTTTAGTGATGTTAAAATGACAGTAGAGCCGAGAGACGACTTACAACGAGATTGCATTGACTTCTTAACTGCTAGAGGAAAATATGCAGGAGTTGCTGGGTATAGTCAACAGGCTCTTGTCTTACAGACTGGGTTTGGTAAAACATATTGCATGGTAAATGCAATTGTGTCTATGAGAGTAAAAGCTCTCGTTGTTACTACTCAGGATAAAATCAAGTATCAATGGATTAAAACCTTTAAGGAAAAGACAACGATTCCTGAAGATAGACTCATTGATATCAAAGGTTCTAACATGATGGAAGCTATTGTGGATGGTGAACATGACGAAGGATATGTGTACTTCATCAACCATCAGACACTGCTTTCTTTTTTGAAGACTTATGGACCTGATGAATTCCATGAGTTCTTCAAATCACTACGCATTGGAGTAAAAGTATACGATGAAGCACATTTGTGTTTTCGCAATGCACTATTTACTGATTACTTCAGTGACACTGTAAGAACTTATTACCTGACCGCTAACTTTACTCGTAGTAACGATAAAGAAGCGTATCTGTATAATAAGTGCTTTGCATCTGTCTACAAGTATCGTGTAAAGAGTGAACTTGCAGAAACTTCGAGTGCTGCTAGTAGAAAACACATTCTGTATTATCCTACCACGTTTCGTTCTAATCCTCCTGCTTCTTGGCAGAAGAAATGTGACACGTATAAAGGATTTAGTGGTATGATCTTTGCCGATTGGGCATTTAAATATGACCCAAATGAAACTTTGCTTCATGCCATCCTTGATCGATTTGAGGAAGCAAAAAAGCATAAGGGAAAGATTCTTATCACAGTTCCTAAAATCGATGATATCGGAATCGTATACGATGCTTTGAAGAAAGATCCTAGCATTTTGGATGGTAGAACTATTGGCACAATTCATTCTAAAAACAAAAAAGAAGATAATGAGAGCGCTAAGAAAGACGTGGACGTTATAGTTTCTACGATCCGGAGTTGTGGTACTGGCGTTGACATTAACGGATTACGTTCCATTATCAATGCTGAACCATTCTCCTCTCAGATTACTGCAAATCAGTTATCTGGTAGATTGCGTGAGTTTAGTCCGACAGATGATACCTACTTCTACGATTTGATTGATATTGGTTTCGAGCCATGTAAAACTCAGTTAACTCGTAAGCTTGGTATTCTGCGGTCTAAATGCAAAGCAGTCTACCCTGAGAACTTCGTTCTTTAAACAAAAAAGAAGGGAGCCATAGTATTACGCTATGGCTCCCTCTTTTTTACAGCTTAAGTATTACAGCTCCGGCATCACATTCAAAGTGATGGGATTGCCGTCCGGATCAGTGGTATCAATCTCCAGAGCATTGTCACCCTGAATGATATCCATCAGATCCATCCTATCAGACCGATCGG
>ERZ869991.312-NODE-312-length-16743-cov-18.300672_pt1 | contig 16743 bp, 8 predicted proteins | sample MGYA00520862_ERZ869991 | MGnify/ENA primary metagenome ERZ869991 (study PRJEB32232, sample SAMN07284978) | human gut metagenome | biome: human-associated habitat; material: feces | host: Homo sapiens | place: Tanzania | collected 2014-08-11 ...
AGATGGGAACAGCGCCTGGAACTGATGAAGGAAGCCATCATCTACAACCGCAACAACCCTAGCATCATCTTCTACGAGAGCGGTAACAGGGGCGTGAGCCGCGAGCACATGCTACAGATGAAAGCCATCCGCGATGAGTTCGACCCTCACGGTGGCAGAGCCAGCGGCAGCCGAGAGATGCTCAACATCAACGAGGCAGAATATGGCGGCGAGATGCTTTACATCAACAAGAGCAAGAAGCACCCGATGTGGTCGATGGAGTATCATCGCGACGAGGGCTTGCGCAAATACTGGGATGAGCAGAGCTATCCTTACCACAAGGAAGGCGACGGACCTCTGTATCGCGGCAAACCTGCCTTCGAATACAACCACAACATGGATACCTTTGCTGCAAGCATGGTAGAACGCTGGTTTGAATACTGGCAGGAGCGTCCGGGCACAGGCAAGCGAGTAAGCGATGGCGGTACCAAGATTGTCTTCTCGGATACCAACACCCATCATCGTGGTGAGGCAAACTACCGTTCGAGCGGTGTAACAGATGCGATGCGTATTCCGAAGGATGCCTTCTTCGCTCATCAGGTGATGTGGGATGGCTGGGTATCTCCTGAAAAAGATGCCACCTATATCGTAGGTCACTGGAACTACAAGCCAGGCACCATCAAGCAGACTGAATATGTGGTAAGTACCGGCGACGAGGTAGAACTCTTCGTCAACGGCAAGAGCCTGGGCATGGGCGAACGCAGCAACCAGTGGCTCTTCACCTGGAAGAACGTACCTTTCGAGGCAGGAAAGATTGAGGCTGTGGCTTATACATACAATCATGCAGATAAGAATTCAAAAGATTCAAAAATCAGGAAGGAATCAAGCCGATATGCTATCGAAACTGCGGGTAAGCCTCATCACATCAAGCTCACCAGCATCCAGAACCCAGAAGGTTTCAAGGCTGATGGTGCCGACATGGCGCTCATCCAGGTAGAAGTGGTAGATAAGCAAGGCAGACGCTGTCCGCTCGACAACCGCACCATCCACTTCAACTATCAGGGCGAAATGGAATGGATTGGCGGATTGGCAACTCCTAACGAGGAAACCCAAAAGGCACTTGCAGCCAAGAACCAGAGCCTCGTGGTAGATAAGAACGAAACTACAGAGCAGAAGGCAGCCCGCAAGGCAGCTGATATTCTCGATTCTACAGATAGCGACAATACCTTCGATAATTACATCGGAAAGATTGATTTACCTGTAGAATGCGGCGTGAACAGAGTTCTGATACGCAGTACCGTAAATCCTGGCGATATCAAGATTTGCGCTGGTGCTGATGGCATCAAGGGCGTGGCAAGCATCGATTTAAAGACAAACAAGGTAGATATCGAACACTATTTGCCTCAGATGACTCTAAAGGGAGATCTCTCTCGTGGCGAAACGCCATCTACCCCATCCTATACCGATATCAAGGAGACCATTGATATCACCGGTGCCGTGGCTGGTGTAAACCAGGAAGATGCCCAGAAAACTTTCGATGATGATGAGACCACAGAATGGAAGAGCGATGGCAAGCTTGAGAATGCCTGGATCACCTATCTGTTTACCGAGAAAGAGAAGGTGGATGAAATCACCGTAAAGCTCACGGGATGGAGACTCAAGATGTATCCGCTCGCCATCTTTGCCGGCAAGAAGAAGGTCTGGGAGGGTTATACCTATGCCAGCCTCGGCTATGTCCACATCAAGATAGACAAGCCAGTGAAGGCAAAGGACATCACCATCAGGATGATGGGCGATGCCAAGAGCAAGACCCAACTCAGCGATACCAAGGAGCTGGCTGGCGGCAAGGCAAGCACCCTCGATTTCATCGGAATCAAGAAGGGCAAGCCGGTATTGAGAATCGTAGAGATTGATTTCCTGAAGAATAAATAGCAGGAGAGTTTATTAAAAAAGAAAGCTAGTTGCCTTTGCTGGGCAACTAGCTTTCTTTTTTGTAGTTTCTTTTTTGTAATCAACATACACAACATGATTATTTTCCGGTTCTATACTTGGTAGGACTAACTCCAAAGAAGTTCTTAAACATCTTGCTGAAATAATAAGGATCATCCACACCCACCTGATATCCCACCTCAGCAACCGTAAGTCTGTCATCTTTCAACAGTTCAGCCGCCTTATTCATGCGCAGGGTGCGGATGTAATCATTCGGCGTGGTACCCGTTATACGCTTTATCTTCTTATAGAAGGTGGTACGACCATACCCCATACTCTCGGCAAAACTATCAATATTGAGCTGTGGATCGGTGATGTGTTCTGCAAGCCAGGCATCCAGCACTGTCTGGAATTTCTTGTCCTGTTCGTCCTTGATTACCTCTGGAACCATAGCCTTGACGCCAGCCGCAGGTTGCTGTCCATACACCTGCTTCAGGTGGTTGCGCTGTTCCAAGAGTTGACAACAGGTGGCAATCAATATATTGGTATGGAATGGCTTCTCGATATAAGCATCCGCACCCACATCAATACCCTTCAACTTCTTGTCGTCGGCAGTTAAAGCCGTCAGCAAGACGACAGGCAAGTCTGTGAATTTAGCATCTTCCCTCACCTTCTTTACCAACTGATAACCGCTCATTCTAGGCATCATCACATCACTCACTACCAAGGCAGGCTTCTGTTCCTGTATTTTTTCCCAAGCCTCCTGCCCATCTGCAGCCAGTTCTATCTCGAAATAACGCTGCAACTCGTTCTTCAGAAACTCTCTCACATCATTGTCATCCTCTACCACAAGTACCCGATAATGATTCAACGGCTTAGGCGGCATCTCACGATACTCCATTTCCAGAACAGTTCGCGGCTTACAGTTCTCCTCTTGTGTCACCGCATTATCCACAGCCATGAAGTCTTTCTCCTCATACACATTTTCATCCACAGGCAGTTCCACACGGAAGATACTGCCATGAGGCTGATTATCGTGATAGGAGATTTCACCATGATGTACACGCACCAACTCTGCCGTCAGATGCAAACCGATACCGATGCTATCATGCGAATAACTGCTGCGGTTGAATCGCTGAAAGAGCTGATCCTGCTTCGACTTTTCAATCCCTACTCCCGTATCTTCTACCGATATGAGCAAATGCTGATTGTCATTCAGCGACACACGCAAAGCAACATCCCCATGACTCGGGGTATATTTCAACGCATTCGACAGGAGATTGTAGATAATCTTATCCAGATAATTGCGATCTACATACATCTCGTAACTCTTATCAAAAGGCAGGAACATGAAGTTGATATGCTTACCCTCGGCAATATTACTGAAGTTCAAGAAGATGTCTTGCAGAAAGGCGATGACATCCGTTTTCTCCAAGGCAAGCTGCAGCTTGTCGTTCTGCATCTTTCTGAACTCCAGGAGCTGGTTGATGAGTCTCATCATTCTCTCCACGCTCTTCGCCATCGACGAGAGTGGTTGCTTCATCTCTCCCGGCATCTTATCCACGGTCTTGAGTCGGTCCATATCACCCTTAATGATAGTAAGCGGCGTACGGAACTCGTGCGAGATATTGGTGAAAAAGCGAAGTTTATACTCCGTGAGCTGGTTTTCCACCTTCACCTTGTTGCGCAGATTATTGATACGGCGGAAGTTGACATATACATAATAGATGGCGAGCGCCACGAGTGCTATATATATAAGGTATGCCCACCAAGTGGCATAGAAAGGCGGGCGCACCTCTATCTTGAGCGCCACCTCTTCTGGCGACCATACACCGTTGGCATTGCAAGAACGCACGTACAGGGTATAATGCCCCACTGGCAGATTGCGATATTGCGCAAAGTTGATACGCGAGAGATTGCTCCAATCCTTGTCATACCCCTTGAGATAATAGGTGAATGAGCTACCATTCTTCTTGGCATAATAGAAATCCGAAAAATAGAAGGTGAGCGAATTCAGATGATAGCTGATGGAGAATTCCCGGGAACGGGTCAGTGTACCATCCAATCGAGCCTCATCCCCTTCCAATTCTCCAATAGAGATACCATTTGCCTCTATCTTGGTAATCGCTAGAGGGAAAACAGGCTTGCTCTCGTGGATATCACCCGGATTGAAGGTCATCACACCATGATGGGTGGCAAAGGCAAGGTTGCCATTGTCCAACTCCACAGCATTATCCTCCGTACAGGCATTCTCCAATGAGTTGGCACCAAAATAGAAATTATTGAACGTACCCTTGCGGAAACGGGAGATACCGTTATCAGTACCCAGCCACACATCTCCCGACTGACGATGTTCCACGATGCTCTGCACATTATTATCTGCCAAGCCATCACGGGTGGTATAAGTAATGGTATCCTTTCCATCTATCATCTTCACACCGTTTCCGATGCTTCCTATCCATATTCTTCCCTTGCTGTCCTCATACACGCTATGCACCTCATCGTTCACCTGGTCTGTAGGCGAAACATGAATCATCTGAAAAGCCTTGTGGTTACGCAATATTTCATCAGGATTGAAACGCAAGGCTCCCCGACTGGTGCAAAGCCAGATGTTGCCCTGCTTATCCATCTCCATGTTGCGAGCCTGCAACGACTTACTCTCTATCACATGAATAAACTTCCCGTTCAGATAAACTTCCAGTCCTGCATCGAAAAGTGAAACCCACATTCTGTTTTTCTGATCAAAAAGAATATCACTGAGTTTTCCCTTTCCGATAGATTCCGGACTGTCAGAATGCACATGATTCTTACCACCATCAACATCAAAGACACCTTTTTTTCGAGTACCCACATAAAGCTTACCCTTCGCATCCTGCGCCACTGATGTTATATCATCATGATAGCTATCAAAAGACAGGAAGTTCTTCAACTGTCCATCCGCCACCTTACTGCCATTCTGCATGTTGCTGATATAAATACTCTTGCCCACACGCTTGAGAAGGCGAACATCATCTTCGTGATTGATACCCGACCTATCACCGTTATAATATAGATAGCTGGCCTCCGACTGGGCAAAGTTGATGACATACACACCCATATTTTCCAGAGATACCCAAAGATTATGTGCCTTATCTACAAAAGGAGTATATACATAAGGCGATGGGAGAAGGTCAGCATACGACTCCAACTTTTCCTTTTGGGTATCATAAGAGAAGAGTCCATTTCCATAGGTGGAAATCCATAATTTTCCATCACTTGCAGCATAAAACTGATAGCGTGGCTCACTGTTCAACTGCAAGAGATGCTGATTATAGATGCCCTCGAAATGATAAGTCTTCTTAGATGTAAGATAGAAGACGTCGCTACCATCAAAAGCCAGAATGATGGCATTGCCCATGTTATCCTGCACCACATGTGGCTGCTTAGGATTGTAAGCAGAACGAACCAACTGTCTTGATTCAATCAGATACTGATAGATACCATCATTGGTGGTCAGGAAGATAGATTCACCCCAGTAGGAAGCTTCCATTACCTTGCGTACCGATTTATTAACGAAGGCTGAAAAGATATTAACAAACTTACCGTTTTTATATTGATAGATGGTACCATCACCAGCCACCAGAAGTTCCTTCTTTCCTGCCTGAATGTAGTTGATTACATCAGAAACAGGGAGCGACATTTTTACTGAAGCAAAGTTCTTTCCATCAAAACGGATACGCTTTCCCTCACCCTTCTCGTTCCAAACCATCATTTCTGAAGCAGAAAGAAGGGTGTAACCTTTGATGGGTCGACTATAGCTGCCATTGCCCGTGAAATCTACAAAGGCATTTTTCTCAATATCGTAGCAGCTATAGAGACGACCACGAAGACGAATCCACAAGAATCTGTCTCCCCATGGCTTGATTCCTAAAATACGGGAATCCTGCATGAACTTACGGTTGCCCGCAGTGGACGGCTTCAACACTTCGGTTTGATACCCATCATAGCGCACCAATCCCGAAGTGGTGGCAAACCAAAGGTAACCATACTTGTCTTGTTGTATCGTACGAACATAATTCGTAGGCAATACATTGTCAACAGAGAGTTGATATACACTCTGTGCACCAATCTTGAGTGGCAGAAAAGTTGCCAGCAGCAACATCATAAAGCCCTCAACACATAGAATCGTCTTTTTATTCATTAGCCAGTTTTTTAATCGGTTTATACGAAATGTGTTGCAAAAATAGCGAAAAAAACTTGTATTCATGTACAAAAACACAAAAAAAGAAGCACTGATGCGGATATTTTCCATCATATTGCACAATATTCCATTTGTATCATCACTATTCCTTATACTTTTGCAGCAGAAACTAGACAAGGCATCACTTGAAGCAAAAACAAACGATAGCCTACCTAGCGAAATATCATTTAATATAAACAATAAAACAACAACAATTATGAAAAAGATTTTCACGCTTATTGCATTAGCCGTTATGGCTATCGCCCCTAAGTCAGCTTTCGCTCAAGAGGGCATCACCCAGACTACGTATTGGAATTTCGACCAGTTTCAGGCAGGAAATGAGAATGTAGCATTTAACACTCCTGTTAATTATGGTGGACTGTACATTGTAGGCCATGCAGAAGCTACAGCAGCCACTACCGTTGCTAAAAGCTTAAAGGATGTCAAATTGGGAGACCAGACTTACCAAATTAATTATGGTCTCAAATTGCCAGGTGCATATACCTCTAAAATAGCAACCAAGGCTTCTGAAATTACCAAAGATGCCATTGCCTTCGATGCAGGATGTGCAGGAACACTTTATGTATATGCAGAAGGAACAGATGCAGCTCGTGGCATCATCGTTTACTTCAACGGCGAGAAGAAAGATGAATTTACAAATCCTACTAAGGGCGAACAGTTCACAGCCAGCGTAACCAACGACCAGGCAGGAACCTATTATATTACAACCGTAAAAGCTGCACAAATCTATGCAGTGAAATTTGTTCCAACAAGCGAAACTGCTTCTACCAAAAAAATTACTTTGCCTGAGCAGGGTGTCATGACTTTCTCTGATGTTCACGCTTGGAAAGTACCTACAGGTTTGAAGGCTTACATCGCAGGTTGTCAGAAGACCCAGAAAGACGAAACCATCACTTTGGCACTTACTGAGGTTGAGACAATCCCTGCATGCACAGGTGTGATTCTTGAAGGCAAGGGTAACGAGAGTTACGATCTGACATCTACCGACTGTGGCACTGCCATGAAAGAGGATGGTACAAAATCATTGGTTGATCTGAATTATGCACTCCGTCCAGTTATCTCTGACTATACCTTGGAGAAAACAGAATTAGCTTATGCTGGCGATGATACAGACAAGAAAGCCTTCCACAACTATATTCTTGGTGTAAAGGATGGCAAGGTTGTATTTGCTCCAACAGAAGCAGGCACACTTGCTGCCGGCAAGGCATACTATAAGATTCGCCGCGACCTGGACAAGCTTGCCAAGGCTATCAAGGCGAACTCAGCTGCAGCAAAGGCTATTTTCTTCAACTTTGGTGGTAATGGCGAGACAACAGGCATCAATGGTATTGAGAACGAGGCTAAGAAGAATGATGGCATCATGTTCAACTTGGCAGGTCAGAAGGTTCAGAAGTCATACAAGGGTATGGTTATCATGAACGGCAAGAAGTTCATCAACAAGTAACCAAACGAAGTTTCGGTTCATAGAATCGAAACTTCTGCTCAAGAAAAAGATAAAAACAACATTTTCAAAGGCAATCATTATGGATAAAAAACAATATATCGCACCTCGCATAGAGGTATGCAACGTAGAGTTGGAGAATGCAATTCTGGCAGCATCTGGAGTTCAAGGCGATGCTGGAAGCATTGGCTTCGATGAGGAAACTGTTGCACCAGAGTCTGCCCTCTCAAGAAAGCATTATGGCATTTGGGATGATTAAAGGTTAAGAGTAAATTTGTTTCTATAATTGTAAACCTCTCCATATTTTTTTCAATATGCGAGAGGTTTTCTTTTTAAAACTCACTTTTTTATTCGTCAAAACAATCATAAAAAGCAATAACATGACAAACAATTTGAAAAAACTTATTTCCTTTGCATCTTTGATGGCATTATCACTTCACCTTCATGCCATCAACTACTACATTTCCCCAACCGGAAATGACAACAATGCAGGAACCAGAGAGAATGCACCTCTCGCCTCTCTGACCACAGCCCAGAAAAAAGTAAAGGCAGGTGACGTAGTATACATTCTGCCAGGAACCTACCAGGTGAAAGAAAACGAGATGATGGATAAGACATCCAGCAACGTTTGGGACATCATCTTCGATTTCGCTACCAGCGGAACAGCAGATTCACCTATTATATATAAAGGTGTACAGGATGCACAGGGCAATCGCCCCGTGTTCGACCTCTCTGCCATCAATACCGGCAAAAGACTCACCGGATTCTATATCCGTGCCAAATACCTGGAGTTCTCCAATTTCGAGGTTATCGGCATCAACGTTCCCAAATCCTCGAGCAATACACAATCAGAAAACATCCGTATCAACGGAGGAAACTACTGCAGATTCTATAACATCGCAGCCCACGACGGTATGGGAATCGGATTCTATCTTACAGGACGTTCGGCACATAACATCATCAGCCATTGCGATGCCTACAACAACTTCGACTCCGTGAACATCTCTGTAAACAATGGCGGCAACAGCGACGGATTCGGCTGTCATGTCAGCGCAAACTACGAAGGCAACGTATTTGAATATTGCAGAGCCTGGCAAAACAGTGACGACGGATTCGATTTCATCAACTGTCAGTCGGCAGCCACTGCCAGATACTGCATAGCCTACCGCAATGGTTTCGACAAAGACGGCAACAGGCGTGCCGATGGCAATGGATTCAAGGCAGGAGGTTACGGTATGGGCAAGGAAGTGAAAATTTCCTCTGTACCGATGCACGAGGTGAGCCACTGCCTATCGGTGGGCAACAAAGCCAATGGTTTCTATACCAATCACCACTTGGGCGGCGTCAAGTTCGACCATAATTCAGCCTACAGGAATGGCAGTTATAACTACTCTTTCGTCAACAGAAAAGGAAGTTCTCTTGATGATGCCATTGATGTGGATGGCTACGGGCACATCGTAACCCATAATATCTCCTACAAATCAAGCAAGATAGTGAAATCCATCGACATCAGCCAATGCACTATCCAGGACAACTCGTTTACCTGCACCGGCAACGTATGGGAGAATGAAGCCTTCAATGACTCCGATTTCTACAGCCTGAACCTTGAAGAGTTAACAGCTGCAAGAAATACAGACGGCAGTCTGCCAACCATCAACTTCATGCGATTGAAAGATGAAAGCAAAGACTATGGCTACGGAACTTTCAACACAGATTCTGCAACCACGGGCATAGGCAATATCACCATCAATCCATCAAAAGACGGATATTACTTCACCCTGGATGGCAAGCGGGTGACTCATCCACTCCGCAACCACCTATATATCCGCAACGGAAAGAAATTCATCAATAAATAACAAGCATCATGAAAAAATTCATTTGTATACTATCTATCCTGACACAGGCTATGGCACTCTGTGCCAAGAACTATTACGTGTCACCACAAGGCAAAGACAAGAACAACGGATTAAGCAAGTCAAAAGCCTTTGTCTCCTTAGCCCAGGCTCAAGCCCTTGTAGCCCCAGGAGACACCATTTTTATCATGCCAGGAACCTACAAGGTAAAGCAGAAAGACCTGATGGCTCCCACCTATCAAAAGGTATATGCCGTCGCCTTCCTGCTCGATAAGAGTGGAACAGCCCAGAAGCGCATCAGCTACATCGGCATGACGGATGACCAAGGCAAACGCCCCGTGTTCGATTTCTCGGAGGTAAAACCGGATGCCCGCATCACCGGATTCCTGCTGAGAGGCAGCTATCTCCACATCAAGAACATTGAGAGTATCGGTATTCAGGTAACACAACCCCATCATACCCAAAGCGAAAACTTCAGAATATTCAATGCTTCTCATAATAAGCTGGAGAACGTCTCTGCTCACGACGGCATGGGAATAGGATTCTATCTCATCAAGAAATGTGCACACAACTACTTCATCAATTGTGATGCCTACAACAACTTCGATACCGTTTCGGAAAACGGAAAAGGCGGCAATAGCGACGGATTCGGATGCCACCCGGGAACACTCGACAGCGAAGAGAATGTATTCATCGGTTGCAGAGCCTGGTATAACAGCGATGACGGTTACGATCTCATCAACGCCCAAGCCCCGGTGAAGTTCCTCTATAGCATCGCCTACAAGAATGGATTTGCCAGCATCAATGGCGAAGACAAGAAGATAGCAGATGGAAACGGATTCAAATGCGGAGGCTATGGCATGGGAAAAGTGGCCAGAACGAAGTTTGATAAAGCTCCGATGCATATTGCCGAAAACTGCATCTCGGCTGCCAACCGTGCCAATGGTTTCTATGCCAACCACCATCTGGGAGGTCTGCACTTCATCCATTGCTCGGCCTATAAGAACGGCGGTGCCAACTATAATATGACCAACAGAAAGGACAGAACCGAAACGGGCAACAGCAATGTAAACGGCTATGGTCACATCATAGAAAACTGCCTCTCATACGGTTCGGATGCCATCAAGAGCAACAAACATCTGATGAAGGTTGACGGAGACAGAAAGGACTGCACCATACAGAACAACTCCTTCAACTGGAATGAAGCCACCCAGAAGTGGGACAACGACAAGAAACTGACAAAGAGCAGTTTCAAGAGTCTGGATGCCCAAGAACTGCTGGCAGAACGAGACAGCCAAGGCATGCTGCCATCTTTCCATTTCCTCGAACCAACCCAGCCGAGCGGATATGGATACAACTTTGCTGATTACCAACGCCTGGTAAATGAATACAGAAACAGATAAGAAGTATAAATTTCCATCAATATGCACGATAGAACAAAGCATATTGATAGAAATATCTTACTTTTGCAGCAGGAACAATCCAACAGACAATCACAGATTTCAAACTTATAAACAAAAATAATTATGACAATCAAAAGTAACATAAAAAGAATTCTCGTCATAGCATTAGCCCTACTGACCATGGTGTTGAATGTAAATGCAAAGATTCACACCATAGGTGATTCTACCATGGCAGACTATGACCAGAACGAACCAGACCAGAAAGGAATGTATGGATGGGGACAAGTGTTTGGCGATTATTTCACCAACGGCATGACAGTAAAAAACTGGGGCGACCGTGGTGAGAGTGCCCGCAGTTTCTATCGCAAGTTTTGGCCTAAGGTCAAAACAGAAATCAAAAAAGGGGACTATGTCCTCATTCAATTCGGCCATAACGACCAGAAATCAGTAGCGACTGATGTTTATCGCGAATATTTAAGTAGGTTTATATGTGAGACGCGTGAGCTTGGTGCCACTCCTATCCTTGTGACATCCATTTGCCGCAAGCTCTTCGAGGGCACCAAGATTTCACGCCTCGGACGTATAGACAATGGCAAGGCACATGGCGTGGATGAGAATGACCACACCTACGACTACCCTCATCACATGAAGAAGGTGGCCGATTCCCTAAAAGTGGAATGCCTCAACCTCACAGCAGCCTGCAAGGAATATATGGAATCCTGGGGACCAGAAGGCTGCAAGCAGTTTTTCCCAGCCGGCGGTTCTACCCACACCAACGAACTGGGTGCAAGAGTAAACGCCCAACTGGTGGCACAGCTGATGTACAAGGCAAATATCCTCAAGAAATACATCAACATCAACAAGATTTATCTTCCAAAAAATGACGGAAAGATAGCCATTGTTGCCAGTCCTAAGAATGATTCCGATTCTGCAGAAGAAGACTGGAACTACTATATGGTGAAGACGGGAGCCGATGGTTATGCCGTATTCGGCAATCTTTCAGGCGAAAACCTCGCAGTTCCAGAAGGTCTGATTGCCTACGGCGTGATTCAAGGCACAGAAAGCAACCTGGTAAAACTCGTAAAGGTGGGCAACGTGATACCTATGAACGTAGGGATTATCGTAAGAGGCAAGCCCAACACCGAGTATTCGCTTACAGCCACCACAGAGGCTCCGATGTTCAAGCGTCAAAAGCAGAACCTGCTCAGGGTGAGCGAAAAGACCGAAGCCATCAAGGCCAAGGAAAAAGGCGGCTACAATTATCTCTTTACCAGCGAGAAGAAGAAGATTACCTTTATCCCAGCCGACGGAAAGACTTCGCTGCGCATCAAGCGAGCTTATCTGGTGAGTCCAAACAAACAGGAAAGCATCACCATCGAGCGCAGACAGAACAACGGCAACGCAACAGCCAAATAGAAAGAATAAAATCATTTCACGTGTCACAGATATAAAACTCAAAACAATGAACAAGAAAACTTTCATGATTCAAGCCATCCTTGCCGCTTGCTGCATCGTTACATCCTGCAGCAGCGACACGGTGGATGGCAACAAAGAATATTTTACTCGTGGGCAAATAGCCTATACACTGGAAGATGAAAGCAAGATTTTCTTCTTCGACAATGGGGATGGCACTGCCATGGTTACCTACAACCGGAAATATCCCATCCAGCTCAACGACAACAACCAGGCAAAACTGACCACCTACGTAGGATCAGTAACCATCCCAGAGACTTTCGTTGTGGATGGAAAGACTTACCGGGTAACCAGCGTAGATGAGATGGCTTTTGCCAACAACACTACGCTCACCCAACTCACCCTACCGGAAACCATCACTACTTTCGGACAGGGTGCCTTCGCCAACTGTTCGGCGATGACTGCCGTCAATATTCCTGCCACAATCCAGGAAATTCCAAGCGCCTGCTTCGCTCAATGCAAGAAGATGGCTGCCTTCACCCTGCCAGAGCAGGTGAAGACCATCGGCAGCCTGGCATTCGCCAACTGCGCCAAGGCAAGCAAGATAGAGCTCAACGAGGGCATCACCACCATAGGCGAACGTGCCTTTCTGGGTTGCTCTTCCATCAAAGAAATCACCTTGCCTAGCACTATCAGCAAGATGGGCGGCAACGTTTTCTACAGAGCCAGCAAACTGACCAAGGTTCATGTCAAGGCAACAACCCCTCCAGCATTGCAAGATTCCCTAGGCGATTATATCTCGAAGGCTACACTCTATGTACCGACAGGCAGCAAGAGCGCATACGAAGCCGACAAACTCTGGAGCAAGTTTAATTCAATAGAAGAAGAATAAGTCATGAAACATATATTATTCACCCTACTCTTAGCCTCAACCAGCATCTCTGGCATGGCACAAAACACAAAGACCATTCATGGTGTCATCACCGATGGAAACGGCGACCCGGTGATTGGCGCCACCATCAAGGTGGGCAAACAGGGCACCGTTACCGATATGGATGGCAAATACACCCTTTCGGTTCCTAATGGCACCCACCAGGTAGAAGTTTCCTACATCGGAATGAAGACCAGAAAGGTCAATATCAAGGGCAACCAGGCAAGCACCACCCTGCAGGAAGATTCCAAGATGATGGACGAAGTGGTGGTCATCGGTTATGGTTCCGTGAAGAAAGGCGATGTAACCAATGCCGTAGCCAAGGTGAAGGGCGACCAGCTGAAAGACCGCCCTGTGAGCAATGTGGCAAGCGCCCTGCAAGGAGAGTTGGCTGGCGTTGAAATCCGTACCACCAGTGGTGCACCAGGCAGTGGCGTTCAGATTAACGTGCGTGGTGCTACCTCTATCAATGAGAGCGGCAACTCGAATCCTCTCTTCGTGGTAGATGGTGTTCCTATGGACGACGACTTCGACCTCGTGAACCTCAACCCTCAGGACATCGAGAGTATCGAGGTATTGAAAGATGCCTCTTCCAGCGCCATCTACGGAAGCCGCGGTGCCAACGGTGTGGTTATCATCACATCCAGAAAAGGTAATGATGACGGCAAGGTGAGAGTAAACTTCAGTGCCGATTATTCCCTGAGCGCTCCCGAGCGATACATGGACATCATGAGCCCTACAGAATGGATAGAATGGAGAAAGAAGGCAAACAATGTGCGCTACGTTAACCAATATGGATTGAAGGGTGCAAAGGAGACTGATACTTACGCAGAGCGCATCGCCATCATCGGCAGTGTAAGCGGAAACTATGTGAACGATCCTCGTTGGGACATGCCGAACTATGGCGGTCTGTCACTCATCGACTGGCAGAAGGAAATCTTCCAGACTGCTCTTGCACAGAACTACAATCTCTCTGTTTCATCAGGCAACAAGACCAGCAACTTCCGTGCTTCTCTGGGCTATGTCAACCAGGAAGGTATCGTTATCAAGACCGGATTCGAGCGCATCAATCTCAAGATGAGCGCCCAGACCACCATCAAGAACAAGCTGACCCTGGGCTTCGACCTGGCACCACAGTTCACCGTTACCAAGGGTGGCAATGTGGACGGCAAGGACAATACCGCCCAGCAGGCTCTGACCCTGGCTCCTGTAGCCGAAGCCGAAGCCGGACTTTATACCAGTGCCCAGCCATACACCCGCTATCTGTGGGCAGGAAGCACCATCAGCCCTATCGCCAACATGGAGTATTCCAGCTATCGCGACGAGAAGATCCGCCTCAATGCATCAGCCTTCGCCCGCTATCAGATTCTTCCAGAACTGACCACCGAGGTTTTGGGCAGCTGGTTATTCGTCAACAGCGAGCGTCATCGCTTTACCCCAAGCAGCCTCAACAGATATTGGGCTTCTTATCCTGAAGGATATTACAGCAACGGAAACTGGACGGGCAGTCGCAGCCATAAATATCTGGGACAGGCAACAGCCACCTATAACAAGGATTTCGGCAAGCATCACCTCAACGTGGTGGGCGGCTGGTCTGTAGAGATGACCAAGGACGGAAGTTCTTTCACCATCGGTGCCACACAATATCCAAACAACGCCCTGAATGGCGGTTTCTCGGATATGACCACTGTGACGCTGAAGAATGTATCTGCCGTTTTCAGCACAGAAGATCGCCTGATATCTTACTTCGGCCGTGCAGAATATGGCTTCGACAGCCGCTATCTGCTCAATGCCAGCATCCGAAGAGACGGCAGCAGCCGCTTCGGAAAGAACAAGAAATGGGGCACCTTCCCTGCCGTTTCAGGTGCATGGAGAGCCAGCAACGAGAAGTTCTGGAAGAACAGCTGGCTCGTAAACCAGGCCAAGCTCCGCATAAGCTATGGTGTGAACGGTTCCAACGCTATCCCTAACAATTCGGCTTATGGCGTACTGAGCAACAGCAACTATAGCCAGGACGGAAAGCTGACCACTGGTTTCATTCCGGGCAGCACCGCCAATGATGATCTGGGATGGCAGAAGACGGATTCCTGGAATGCAGGTATCGACCTCGGTCTCTTCAACAACCGCATCTCCCTGGCTGTGGATTACTATATGAAGAATATCCGTGATATGCTCTATCAGATTACCCTGCCTGCCGATATGGGTTACACCCGTGGATACACCAACGTGGGTAACATCCGCAACACCGGTATTGAGTTGGAGCTGAAGACCGAGAACCTGACGGGCAGATTGCGCTGGACCACCAACTTCCAGTTCTCATGGAACAAGAACAAGGTGATAGACCTGGGCGCCAACTCTACCATCTTCACGGGCTATGACAATTCTACCCAGGTAATCGAGGTGGGTCGCCCTGCAGGTGAATATTATCTCTACGATGCCGTGGGCGTTTACGAGACTGCCGAGGATTTGAAGAAATACCCTACTCAGACTGGTTCGGTGGTCGGTTCAGTAAGATACCGCGATGTCAGCGGTCCTGATGGCGTGCCAGACGGCAAGATTACCGAGGCCGACCGTGTTCACATGGGCCATCCGCAACCATCGTGCACCTATGGTATGACCAACACCTTCAAGTATAAGAACTGGACAGCTTCCTTCCTTATCACCGCACAGACTGGCGGTAAGATTTATGGTGCCTTAGGCCGTGCCTTCGACCGTCAGGGTATGGGCACATCGGTGAATGTATTGAGAAAATGGAAGAACATGTGGTTCTCAGAGAGCGATCCGGGCGATGGTCATACACCATGTGCATGGGTATCGGGCATCAACGAGGAGTACGACAACCGCTGGCTCTACAGCAGCGACTTCATCAAGTTGAAGAACATCACCCTGTCTTACAACTGGCGCATGCCTAAGAAGGCATTCATCAGCAACGTGCGCCTCAGTGCCAGCGTAGAGAATGTGTTCATGATTGATTCATACGATGGGGGTTATTCCCCAGAGAGCAACAACTCATCGAGCCGCATCTCAAGCTACGACTACGGAGCCTATCCAATGGCAAGAACATTCAATTTTGGTGTAAACATTCAATTCTAAACAAGCAAAACGATTATGAAACTATATCAGTATATTATAATAGGTGTAGCAGCCCTGAGTCTCACAGCTTGTGATGATTTCCTCACGGTTACACCAAAGAACACGGAGACCACTGACAACTTCTACCAGACAGAAGCGCAGATGGACCAGGCTCTCACCGGTCTTTACGGCACGCTGAAGCCTGTGCCGAAGTATCTCTTCGCCATGAGCGAACTCCGTTCAGACAATACCTGGGTGCTCACCGACAGCAAGCAGAACGACTATGCCGACGTAGCCACCTTCAACGCCAACGGTCTTCTTACCGACAACATCGTGTCAGGATGCTGGAGCGACTATTTTAAGATTGTATCAGCCGCCAACACCTTCCTCGACAAGATAGATGCACTCGACTTCAACGACCTGAAGGTGAAGAAGCAGTATAAGGCAGAGGCACGCTGCATAAGAGCCTTGGCTTATTTCGA
>ERZ869991.318-NODE-318-length-16575-cov-11.433204_pt1 | contig 16575 bp, 20 predicted proteins | sample MGYA00520862_ERZ869991 | MGnify/ENA primary metagenome ERZ869991 (study PRJEB32232, sample SAMN07284978) | human gut metagenome | biome: human-associated habitat; material: feces | host: Homo sapiens | place: Tanzania | collected 2014-08-11 ...
AAGTCAATAAATTGTAAACATTGGATTTATATATAGTTGAAGTTTGTAACACAATGTGTTATAATGTAATACAAAGAGGTGCATTATGATATCAGAACAATTTTCATTACGTATTCCGACAGAAACAAAGTCAAGATTAGAAGAATTGGCGCAGGCTACAGGTAGAACAAAAGCTTTTTTGGCACTTGATGCGATTGAAAGATATCTTGATATGGAAGCTTGGCAAATAAAAGCTATACAAAAAGGTGTTAAAGATGTCGATAATGATGAGTGCGTTTCTATTAAAAATGTAAAAAAAGATTGGGGAATTGACTAGTGGCTTTAGAAGTTAAATTCTCAAAATCAGCAGTAGAGGACTTAAATTCAATAAAAGAATATATTTGTTTAAACAATTTTATTGCAGCTCAAAAAGTTGTTGCTTATATTATCAAAACGATAGAGGATGTTTTAGTCGAAAATCCGTCAGTAGGCAGGGCTGGGCGAGTGCTTAGAACAAGAGAACTTGTTTTAAATAAATATCCATATATAATTCCTTATCAAGTAAGAGATGGAGTTATTTATATATTGAGAGTTTTGCATACTTCTAAAAAATGGGAAATATAATTTTTTCAAAAAACACTTGACTATAAAATTTGTTTATAATACACTTAATTTTGTCAGCAGTGACGGGATGTGGCGCAGCTTGGTAGCGCACCTCGCTTGGGACGAGGGGGTCGCACGTTCAAATCGTGTCATCCCGACCATTTAGAAAAGAGAACCCTAAGGTTCTCTTTTTTTAGTATCAAGGTATTGTCATGAAAATTCATCAAATATGTCCGAAAAATAAAGTTTTAAAAGACTTGAAAAAATTAAAAAAGTTTGAAAATAATAAATCAATGGTCGCAAGTTCACATGAACCTAAACTGGCTCGATTTGGACATTCAACGATTTGTTACTATCCTGAAGTTAAAACTAAGGATGTTGTACGTGTTTCTAAGTCTGCTGAGGTCAAAGAAACTAAATTTGATAAATTCTTAACGGCATTAGATGATTTTGCTGAACCCATATATATTTCAAAAGAAAGCATGAAAGATTACGCAAAACAAGTTTTCAAGAGAGTTGCTGATTGGAAAAGAATATTTGGTTAGATGTGTGATTTGTATCTTTAATGTCAGTCTATTTTAAATAGCATATAACCAGAATCTGTATAATTTGCAGGTTTGATTTTTCCAATTTTTACCCAATATCTAATTGTTGATACTGGTACATTTTTAAATTTTGCATATTTGGATATCGTTAATTTTTCAATAGTTAATAGTTTATAGTTTACATATTTTAAAACTATAAACTATTAACTATAACTATTTTTATTTTATTCTAGCTTACTGAACATGTCTTTTGTTGCGCCACAGATTGGGCATTCATAAGTATCGGGTAGGTCTTCAAATTTTTTGCCTTCTTTTTCTTCATCGTAAATCCACTGGCATACATCACATTGATATTTCATATTTTTCTCCTTTGTGTTATAATTAATACATTATGAAACATATTTTTGAAACTAAAGTTTATTACGCAGATACAGACGCTTATGGCGTTGTGTGGCATGGAACGTATTTGAGATGGATGGAAAAAGGTCGTGTAGATTTATGCGATATGTTAGGTTTAGACTTGGTTGCTATGAAAAATAACGACGTTCTTCTTCCTGTCGCAAATATGAATGTTCGCTACAAGGCTTCTGCTCGTTTGGATGACGATATTATTATTGAAACATGGATTGAAAAATTCAATAGCCTATCAGTTACGTTCGGTCAACTTATCAAATCTAAGAAAGATGAGAAAATTTATATTAAAGCCGAATTTGATGTGGTCGCAATAAATGAAGCTGGCAAATTATATAGAAGAATGCCGGAAGTTGTTACTTCTGCATTGCAAAAGGCTATGGAACAATAGGAGCTAAGAGATGTCCGGTGTTCGTTTAAACAAATATATTGCATCTTCAGGACTTTGTTCTCGCAGGAAAGCAGATGAATTGATTGAACAAGGTGTTGTTGCTGTTAATGGTAAAGTTGTTAAGGAATTAGGATATCTTGTGCAAACTAAGGATAAAGTTTTTGTGAATAAAAAACTTATTCATCCTGCAAAACATTTATACTACAAGTTTTATAAACCTGCCGGTTATATTACTACTTGCGAAGATGAAAAAGGTCGCAAGACTATTTATGATATTTTACCGGAAAGCTTAAATAATTTGAAACCAGTAGGAAGATTAGATAAGGATTCAACTGGTCTTTTGATTTTGACAAATGATGGTGATTTAATTAATGAATTAACTCATCCGTCAGTAAAAGTTCCAAAAATCTATATTGTTACTGTTAATTCTGCGGTTCATAGAAAAGATCTTGAACAGATGGCGAATGGTGTTGAAATAGAACCGAACAAGATGGCTTATGCAGATATTCAAGTGTTGGAAATTGATAATAAACACACGGAAATGCAGATTACTTTGTATCAAGGAATGAACAGACAAATTAGGAAAATGTTTGAGTATTTCGGTTATGAAGTTAAGGTCTTGAAAAGAGTACAACATGCAACAATTCGTTTAGATGGTTTAAAACGAGGAGATGTAAAACCGCTTAAACCTGCGCAGATTAAAGAATTAAAAAATTTTTTAAACAGGATTTCAAAATGATTAAATTCGCTCTTTGTGGGAATATTGCTTCCGGCAAGTCTACTGTACAAAAATTTTTAGAATGTAATGGGCATAAAGTCTTGGATACTGATTGTGTTGCGCATAAGCTTTTGACAGTAAAAAATAAAGCTCTTTTAGATGAATTTGAAAAATATGATGTATTTGAGGATGGAGAGTTTTCAAGAGTAAAATTAGGAAAACTTGTTTTTGAAAATCCTGAATTAAAAAAGAAATTAGAAAATATTTTACATCCGCAAATAAGAGAAGAAATTAAGAAATTTTTTGAACAAAATAAAGACGAAAAATACTTGTTTGTCGGAATTCCATTGTTGTTTGAGGCAAATATGACGGATTTGTTTGACAAAATAATTTTTGTTTATACAAATGATGAAATAAGGTTGAAAAGGCTTTTGCTTCGAAACGGTTATACGTTGGACTATGCAAAAGCCAGAATAAATTCACAAATGCGACAAGAGAAGAAAGCTCAAAAATCCGATTATGTAATAAACAATAACGGAAGTATTGAGGAATTAAATCATCAGCTGATTAAGCTATTTGAACAAATCCGCTGATTTTGGAATTGTTTGCTGCATATTTTCTGTATGCAACTTTGTCTGATGTGTTGCCTTCGATTGTTTGAATAGAACCATCAGCAAAAACTTTATCTACAACTCCGGTATGAGAGTGAGAGAAAATTACGATGTCACCCGGTTTTACATTACTTTTTATCGTAGAGGCTTTGTTTTTAGAAGAAACATCTAAATAGCATCCGTTTTTCTTACCCCATTGTTTCAATCCGGCAACGCTAGATGAGCCAAAACCTGCCGGAACAGATTTCCCATTTGCTCGGAATGCTTCTCTTGTAACGTAAGTTACAAAATCTGCGCACCATGCTTCTGTTCTTCCACCGGTAAATTTTTTGTATGAACCGTCACTTTCCTTGTATCCGATGTATTTTTTAGCAGTTGCAACAATGTCATTTCCCATATTCCCGCTTAATCTTGTTGATTGAGTTAAGTTGCCGAAGTTGCTAAAATTGAATGGTGTTGTGTTGTTCAATTTATTATTAAATACAGAGAAAATATTTGTATTTAATTGTGGCATTGGTGGTACAATAGAATAATTGAAACCTGTTAAAAAAGGATTTGGGAGTGCAAACAAATTGAAATATGCGTTGTTAGTATTAAATACATTCGCATAGTTATTTGTTGCAGAATTTTGAGTATTTATATTGACTTTTTTTATGTCAACAAGTCCCATAGTATCCCCTAATTTTCCTCTATATTTATATAAAGTATTTTGGAGAAATGAAATTGCTAATTTTGTTACGAAATGTTAAACGGGAATAAATACATAACTTCTGTCTGTTTTAAGAATTTCGTCTTCTAATTCATCACTGCAAGCTTTACCATTACCTAATGCAACAGTAACATGCCCGTCTTCACATATATGTTTTGTTTCTCCTTTCTCGTTTTTGCAAATTTCGTTTGCATCATAAACGATTACGGAACCTTTAGGTAGTGAAGCTAATTCGTCTGCTTTTACTTTTACTTCTTTAAAGTTATCGTTAGCTCGTAAAATGTATTTGCAGTATTCACCGTTCCCGTTAACGTAAGGTCCAAAACCGCTTTTTACCATTGCTTGTTTTACGTATCTTGCACATAGTGGGTTGTTTGGATCTCTGTCGGTTGGAAGTCCAGCAACAACGTTTTCTGCAAGTTTTTCTCCCTTTTCTTTGTTATAATTAACTCCGTGAATTAGGTTTGGTTTTAATGTTTCTGTTTTGACTTTTGTTGTTGCAGTTGTTTCTGTTGGATGTGCAACTGTTAGAAAATCTTCTAAATTAGAAACCCGTTCTTTTGGATAATTTGCTGAGGAATTTATTTGATTAAATATGTTGTTTTGATAACTATTTTGAAAAATAGAATTATTGTAATTTGGCATTGATTGTGGAATTTGCCAAATATTGTTTGTAAAAAAGTTGTTACCTGAAAAATTATTCACAGGCATGATTGAATTTATGATATTCATAAACGGATTAAAATAGCTCATGAACATATTGTTATAGTTGCTAAAATAACTATTAAACCACATAACCTTTTTACCTAATCCTAACCTTATTTATATAAAGAAATTTTTTCATGAATAATTGCGTATTTTGTAAATTAATGTAAATTTGGTTAAAGAATTTATAGATTTGTGCCGAAAAAATATTTGAGGTTAGTTTATGTACGATAATATTACAATTTTTTATAAAGATGCAGAGATTTTGATTACTCCTTTTTCAGCAGGGAGGGTAATTAAGTTGCTAGAAAAAAGAATTGCAAATGGGGAAGAAACTGCGCAAAATTATACGTTTTTGGCGGATGCTTATTCAATGAAAAAAGATAGTAAAAAAGCTTTCAAATACATACTTAAAGCAAAGAAAATTGATCCTGATTATTATTACGCTGATGTTGTTGCTATTTCGATTTTGAATGAAGAAGGTAAATTTTCCAAAGCAGAATATTATGCGAATGATTTGTTAGAAAAAGCTCCTGAAGATTATTATTTAGGAAATACTTTCGCAGCTGTGGTTTATGTTAATCCAGGTTTTAATGGTAGAAAAAAGAAAGTTGTTCAAAAACTCGCAGAAAAAATTCTTGCTCATGAGGATGACGGTTCTTTTAAATACTTAAACTGTTGTATTTTTGTTTATCAAGATGTTTTTTTTGATTTTGATATGGCTTTAAAATACTGGGTAAAAGCGTTTAAAAGAAAACCTGTTATGATGCTTACTTTAGAATGGTTAATTTCTATTATTTTTCTTGTTTTTCAAACAATAATTACAAAGTTTAAATTAAATGTAACTTATACTCAGTGCATTAATTGGACTAGATTTTTTATGAAAAAAGAGCAATATTATTACTTTATTTCAAATCCGTATTGCACGGATCTATCTCCTGAAAAGATGTTAGAATGTATTGATAAAGCAATAAAAATTAATCCATTGCCCCTATATAGAATTAGAAAAGGTGAAATTTTGTTTGCTATTGGCGAACATTACCAAGAGACGATTGATATTTTAAAAGATGTTTTGGAAGAAGACAGTTGTTATAAAGAATGTTATAAAATTATATCATTGAGTTATCTTGAATTGGAAGATTATCCGAATGCTTTAAGGTATATAAATCTTGCGATTTTGAACAGTCAAGATGATGAATATTTATATGAATTGAAATCCAAAATTCTGAAATATTTGAATAAACCGGATGAGGCATTAAATGTTTTGTTGAAGTTTTATGAAAACTATCCTGATGATATGGAAATAGAAGATAACCTTGCATTGGAGTATGAAAAAAGAGGAGAACATAATAAAGCTCTAAGTTTTATAAACAAATCTCTTTTGAAAGAAAAAACGAGTGACAAATATCAAGGTAAAGCAACGATTTTGTTTAGGTTGGAACGATATGAAGATGCAATAAATGCAGCCGAAAAATCAATTGAACTGGAAGAAAATGGAGCTGCGTATTACTGGATGGCATTGGCTTATGGTAGATTAGAACAATATTCAAAAGCTCTAACTGCAATTAACAAATCTATTTTGTTAGATGGTGGTGATATGTGGAGTTATAAAATTCAATCTGAAATATTGGGAGCTTTAGGAAATAGCAAAGCAGCAGAAAAAGCCTACAAAAAAGCTCGAGAATTGGGGTTGGATGAATAATTTATTAATAACAAAAATCGCAGAATAAATCTGCGATGATAAATTTTTGTATTATTTTATTTTCATGTCATTGCGCACTTGTTGCGCAATCTTCTAGTTTTTTGTTATCTTACACAGCTTCTTCTTGATTTTTGAATTGCATTTCGTATAAATATCTATATTTACCGTTTTCTATATTCATCAATTCTTCGTGAGTTCCGAGTTCGGCAAGTTTACCTTCGTCTACAACTGCAATTCTATTTGCATTTTTGATTGTTGATAATCTGTGTGCAATAACAAATACTGTTTTGTTTTGAATTAAGTTGTCAAGGGCTTTTTGAACAATAGCTTCGGATTTGTTGTCAAGGGCAGATGTTGCTTCATCCAAAATAACTATTGGAGCATCTTTTAACATAGCTCTTGCGATTGCTACACGTTGTCTTTGACCGCCAGATAGAGTAGTTCCTCTTTCTCCAACGAATGTGTCTAGACCGTTTTCTAGGGAATGAGCAAATTCATCAAGGTGTGCCATTGCAACAACCTTTTTTATTTCTTCTTCTGTTGCATGTTCATTACCCATCAAAATATTTTCTTTGATAGTGCCTGAGAATAAGAAATTATCTTGGAATACGAATGAAATATTTTGTCTTAATTCGTCAAGATTAAAGTTTCTGATATCAACTCCGTCAAAGTCTATTTCGCCAGATGTTACATCATAAAATCTAGGTAACAAGCTAACAACTGTACTTTTCCCACCACCTGAATTACCGACAAGTGCGATAGTTTCTCCTTTGTTAACGTGTAGAGAAAAATCTTTCAATACCGGAGTATCTTGTTCGTATTCAAAGTTAACGTTTTTAAAGTCAATTGATGAGTTTAGACCATTCAATTTTACAGGGTTTGCAGGTGAGTGGATTTGAGGTTTTAAGTCAAACAATTCAAATACACGGCTCATTGCAACAAATACACCTTGTAAATTTGTTAAAGTGTTACCTAATGTTTTTGTCGGTTTGTATAACAATAATAGTGAAGTCACGAATGATGCGAAACTTCCGGCAGTCATTTGACCTGATAAAATCAAGTGGTTGCCGTATGCCATAACAAGAGCAATACCGATTGAACATACAAAATACATAATAGGTGACATCCAGCCTACACGCTTTGTCAAAGACATTGCAAGATGGAATTGTTCCAAAATTTGACTATCAAATTTCTGGTTTTGATCTTCTTGTAAATTATATGCTGTCATAATTTTGTTGCCGGCAAATGTTTCATTAAAGTTTGTGGTCATATTACCACCAACAACCATTGTTGCATTAGAAACTTTTTTAATTCTTTTTCTAATCAGTGTAACTGGAGTGATGGCAATTGCCATTATTGTAACGCCAATAATGGCTAACTTCCAAGAGTTGTATAACAAAACTCCAACAAGTCCGATTAAGCCAAAGAATGTCGCAATGAAAGATTTTAGCATATCAATAATGTTTCTAGATGCTGTATCCGGGTCAGATAAAAACCTTGTTAAAACAATACCGGATGAGTTTACATCAAAGAATTGCGGATCCATTGAAGTTAATTTCTTAAACAAATCCTTTTTCAAAGACATAGAAATTTTTTGTCCTGTCCAGTCTGTTAAATAGTTGCTTAAATACTTTAAAACTCCTTGAAATAGCGCAAAGCCAACAATTCCGAATGGAATTATTGCAGCTAAAAATGCTTGAGAATGAATAGAAATCCCAAAGAAATTCCAAGTATGTTCTGGGTTCCCATTTACAACAAAATCAAGATACGGTTTTAGAGCAAGAGCAACAACACCATCCAACAATCCCAGAGGTACTGCAATAATTAGGTTTATTATAGCTCTTGGTAATACCGGCTTGATGTATGGAAAAATTTTGCCAAGTAAGTATTTATAGTTGAACGCATCTTTTGACATTGTGTCTTTTAATTTGTAGTTATAATCCATGTATATCCCCTTCTTATGTCTGATTAATATTATCTCATGAAAAAATATTTTGTGCTATATTGCATATTAAGGAATTATAAGGAGACAAAATGAGAATTTGTGTAATCGGAACAGGTTATGTCGGATTAGTTGCAGGCACTTGTCTTGCAGATATGGGAAACGATGTTATTTGTGTAGATAATGATTTAGAAAAATTAATAAAATTAAATGATGGCATTGTTCCGATTTATGAGCCGGGTTTGGAAGAGCTTATTAAAGCTAATGTTACAGAGGGGCGTTTGAAGTTTTCGTCTGATTTAAATAATGCCGTAAAGCAATCTTTAGTTTGTTTTATTGCTGTTGGAACTCCGCAAGGACAAGATGGTGCTGCAAATATGCAATATGTTATGGATGTTGCAGAAGGTATCGGAAAATCAATAAACGGGTACAAGGTTATTGTTGATAAATCAACTGTTCCTGTTGGTACGGCTGATAAGGTTACAGAAGTTATAAAAAAATATTATGATGGTGAGTTTGACGTTGTTTCAAATCCTGAATTTTTAAAACAGGGTGCTGCGGTAGATGATTTCTTAAAACCAGATAGAGTTGTAATCGGTTCAAATTCTCCTAAAGCAACCGCAATTATGCAAGAAGTTTATGCACCATTTTTTAGAACCGCAAGTCGTTTTGTAATAATGGATGTAAAATCTGCCGAAATGACAAAATATGCCGCAAATTCGTTTTTGGCTATAAAAATTTCTTATGCAAATGAAATCGCAAATATTTGCGAAGCGGTTGGTGCTGATGCTGAGATGGTCAGAATTGGAATGTGTTCTGATAAAAGAATTGGTTCACAATTTCTATTTCCAGGATTGGGGTATGGTGGAAGTTGTTTCCCAAAAGATGTTATGGCTTTAATGAAAACCGCAAAAGATAATAATTGTACATGCCGTTTGATTGAAGCTGCTGATGAAATTAACAAAGAGCAAAGAGTAATATTCATAACAAAGATTTTGCAACGTTTTGGAATGAACCTTGCAGGTACGACATTTGGTGTTTGGGGATTAACTTTTAAACCGAAAACAAATGATATGAGGATGGCTCCATCTATTACAATTATTAATGCATTGTTAGGATTTGGAGCAATAATAAAAGTTTATGATCCAAAAGGTTTTGAACAGGCGAAAAATGTGTTTGGTGATAGAGTAATTTATGCTAACAATTCTTATGATGCTTTAAAAGATGCGGATTGTATGTTACTTTTAACTGAATGGAATGAATTTAGACGACCAGATTTTGACAGAATAAAAGGTTTGATGAAATCTCCGGTTATTTTTGATGGAAGAAATCAATATGATGCTGAAAGATTAAAACAACGAGGTTTTGAATATCATTGTATTGGTAAAAGAGGCTAAGCCTTAATTATAAAGGAAGATTTGAAAAGGCATCTAATTTGCCGTCATCAATGGAGTGACCACCCTCTTTTAATTTTACTATTCCTCTTAAATTATTTATTTGTTTTGATAGGTTTTCAGTAGAAGTTGGTGGAACAACACTATCTTTTATTGAATAAATCATATATGTTGGAGCGTTATTCTTTTTTATTGTCTGTTTTAAGTTTAAAACATTTTCCAAACTATTGAAGATAAATGGAATTTTTTTCAAAACAAACTTTACGATTTTAGGGAGTTTTACCATATTCCCCTTAGTTACATTGTTAAATTCATCTTTTAGTGAATTTATTGGAGATATAAGTACCAAAAATTTACAGTTTTCACCTGCAGCTACGGCTGTTTCAAGAGCCGGAAAACCTCCTGCGCTATATCCTACAACCCCAATGTCATTTATATTTTGACTTTTAAGGTGTTTGATTGCCATGTCTGCTGTGTTTTGAATTGATTTTGTTGTCAGCTTTTCAGTGTTGTTTCCAAAATTACCATATTCACAAGACAAAATACCGTAACCCTTGTCAATAATTCTTTTATACAAAGCTTGGTTTGACGTTACGTTTTGCCCAATTCCATGAAAGAAAATAATATATTTTTTTTCATTATATGGGTTGATGTCCATTGCGTGCAAAACATGGTCGCCAAATTTTTTCTTGACTACTTTTAAATTAGGTTCAAGACTTCTATCAATAGCATGCCATCTTGTTTTAGAAACTTGTGCAAAACGATCAAAAGTCTTGTTAATGTAGTTTTTAAATGGCGGAATTTTGTTAATCTCTAGCCCTTTAAAATTTGGGTTATAATTAGATTGATAGTTGTTAGATAAAATTGGGGTAATCATTACACATACACCTATATACACAAAAAGCACCTCTAATGGTGCTTTCTCTTTTTATTTATTAAATAACTGGGCATGAAGAGACTCGAACTCCCACGCGTTAGCACTAGTTCCTAAGACTAGCGTGTCTACCATTCCACCACATGCCCATATTGAATTTTCAAAATCAAGTCTTTTGACTTGAGGCGTGCCTACCACCTCTCGAAAACAATACTCAATTGTTTCCTCGGCAGAGTACCACATGCCTGTATTCAGTTTTCAAAACCGTCTTACCAAGTGCTTGACGGTAATATTACTGTATAATAACTTCTCTTGATTGTCAAGTTAAATGTTTTATTTTCTTCTAAATTTGTAAATATCGTCAGTTTATGTAATACTTGAAACATAAGAATTAGAGAACTTTAAGGGATATGTTATGGATTACAAATTAAAAGAAACTTCGTCTAAAGATGCTTTTAGATATGGATATTTAGTTAATAAAGTATTGCCATTTATCAAACCTCATACGGGCAGAATTGTTCTTAATATGATTTTGGCTGTACCTTTGGGGTTACTTGATGGGGTTGTAGCTTTTGCTCTAAAACCTTATATGGACTGCGTAATTAATGGTAAAACCTGGACAATGGGAAATTTAACTCTTGAACAAAGCACCTTGGCTTTAGTTATCCCATTCGGAATTGTATTATTTGCAATTGTTCAAGGACTATTAAAATATTCAAACAACTATTTGACAGATTGGACTGGGAATAAAATTTCCAACGCACTAAAGATTGAATTGTTTAGAAAATTGACATCATTGGATCCAAAATTTTACGATATAAATTCTTCTGGACTTGTTCTGACACGTTTTTTAACAGACCCAGATACCGCATCAAAAAATATTATAAACAGTATTAAAAATTTCATCATGACAAGTTTTGGCATTGTCGGACTTGTTGGGGTATTATTATACAACTCTTGGAAGTTGGCTATTATTGGAGTAACAATTATGGCTGTTGCAATTACTCCTGTAACTCTAATTAGAAAAAGAATTAAAAAAGTTTCTAATGCAACAATGGTTGTTGGCGGAGATATGACAACAAACTTTAATGAAACTTTTGCAGGAAACAAAATAATGACTGCATACAATTTGCAAGAGCTACAAAATAAAAAGTTTGACAACCAAATCAAACAACAATTTGAACTTACAATGTCATTAACAAAAAGAGTTGGGTGGATGTCACCGATTATGTATTTTGTTTGCTCAATCGGAATTGCCCTCGTTATGTTTTATGGGAACCACTTAATTATTACGGGACAAATGACAGCAGGAAGTTTTGCATCCTTTGTAACTTCATTACTATTATTATATAAACCAGTTAAAAATTTAGGTGGAACGCTAACAGATTTACAAACAACATTTGTGGCATTAGGACGTGTATTTGAATTGTTTGATTTAGTTCCACACATCAAGAATAAAGAAAATGCAATAAAAATGACAGGATTAAACTCTTCAATTGATTACGAAAATGTAACTTTTGAATACGAAAAAAATGTTCCAGTACTTAATAATTTCAGTTTGCACATTAACAAAGGTGAAACAATTGCACTTGTCGGGAATTCTGGTGGAGGAAAGAGTACAACAGTAAACCTTCTCCCTCGTTTTTATGATGTAAATTCTGGAAGCATAAAATTTGATGGTATTGATATCAGAGATTATGAAATTGACTCCTTAAGAAATAATATTTCGTTTGTATTCCAAGACAATTTCCTTTTCTCTGGAACAATCAAAGAAAATATTTTGATGGGAAATGAAAAAGCGACAGAAGAAGAAATTCAAAAAGTTGTTAAAATGGCTCACCTTGACGAATTTTTAAGCACCTTAGAAAAAGGAATAGATACTCCTGTGGGAGAAAGAGGTGCTTCTTTGTCAGGCGGACAAAGACAACGTGTTGCAATTGCTAGAGCAATGATTAAAAATGCTCCAATAGTAATCCTAGACGAAGCAACATCTGCACTTGATAATGAATCAGAAGCAATTGTACAAAAAGCATTAGATAATTTGATGCAAAATAAAACAGTGTTTGTCATTGCACATAGATTATCAACAATTAACAATGCTGATAGAATTGCCGTAATAAACGAAGGACAATTAGTTGAACTCGGAACGCACGAGGAATTAATGTCTATTCCTGAAGGAAATTACAAGCATCTTTACGAAATGCAATTTAAAAACCAAGAAGTTTAAAACATTGAAACCCGTTGTTACATTAACAACGGGTTTCTTAATATAATAAAAATTTTTACAAAAATTAGGCAATTTTTTACTTCAAAAATACTTTATATAAATATAGGGGAAAACACGAAAGTACGAGGTAAAATAAATTGTTTGACATGTATAGTCCTATCACGTATAACACTGACATAAATTCACCCTGCTTGAACTATTTGTCAGGAGGAGCAACTTACGGTTCTGGAGTTGGAGGAAATTGGAGTAACAACTTTTCTCAAGAATTCCTTTATACTTTTGGTAACGGTTATGCTCGACCAGGAGTGAATAATTACAATTACTCAAACTATAATATATTTTCTGGGGACAACAACTGGTGTAACTGGCAAGGCGGGAATAAAAATGAATTTCACCTAACTCCTTATACTGGTTATTCTCAGTATGGGGATGGTTTTGGATACAAAAGTTTATTTTCCGATCAAGAATGGTGTAACTGGCATGGAAAATCACCTTCCGTTTCATCAGCATCTTCAAGTGCTTCTACAAGTTCAGTAGAAGAAAAAAAATCAACAACAACTGATAAATCCCCAAAATCTAGTACAACAAATCCTATAAAGAAAAAAGAAACTTCAAAAACTAATTCATCACAAGAAACAAAAACATCAAAGCATTCAAATAAAAAGCCAACTCTACAAGAAGGTCTAATCAAAACAGCTTTCAAATATAGAGGTTTGAACGAGGCGGATGGCTCTTGGCGACAAATTTCAAACAGCAAAGAATGGTGTGCAGATTTTATCTATCACGTAATTGATGAAACTTATAAAGAGCAAGGGAAATCTGTACCTAAAGGATTAGAAAAAGAACTGCCTCCTGGGAAACCACACCACAGAGTTGAAGAATTGAAACAATGGGGTATCGCAAATGACAAATACATCCAAACCGCAAATAAAAAGAACAAAGGTCAACTAATAGCAGAAAAAGTCAAGGCTGGTGACATCTTAATTCTTCGAGAGGACGGTGCATCTCATACAGGCTTTGTCACAAAAGTATATCCAGACGGAGTTTTTGAAACAATAGAAGGCAACAGAAATGACAAAGTTTGCAGAGTAAGATACAGTCCAAATTATCACGAAATTAGTGGATTTGTTCAATTACGTTAACAACCATTTTTCTCAAATCTTCCACAGTTGAGTTGTTATAAATAACCCAATCAGCTAGTTTAACTTTTTCATCTTGGCTAATTTGAGAATTCATCCTAACAATAGCATATTCTTCAGTATAATTATTACGCTTCATTAGGCGTTGTAATCTGATATCGTCATTTGTATAAACAAATAGAACTCTGTCAAACAAATCTTCCATTTTTGCTTCAAATAGCAAAGGAATTGAAACAAAAACAAGCTTTTCATTTGAATGGCTAGAAAAATATTCTTGGATTTTTGTTCTTATTTGCGGATGAAGTATTGCTTCAAGTTTTAGTTTTAATGTTTCGTCTGAAAAAACTATTTTTCCTAACTTTTCTCTTGATATTTTACCTTCTGTCAATATATCATAATCCTTGAAAGCTTCCATTATTTCAGCATTATTCTCTAACAAGGCATGAGCAACAAAATCAGTATCAAGAACAGAAAAGTTTAATTCTTGAAGAGTTTTTTCGACTGTCGATTTACCACTTGCAATATTGCCAACTAATGCAATTTTCATCATTTTTTAGAAGCCAATCTATTTAAAAAGTTTCTTAATTCCTTAATTTGTTGAGGTTTAATTGGTTTTAAATCTCCACGTTTCAAACCATCTAGGTTTAGAGTTGCGTGTTGAATTCTTTTTAACGTCAAAACTTCAAACCCAAGGTGTTCAAACATTTTTCTGATTTGACGATTCAAACCTTGATATAACATAACTTCCATCACAGTATGCTTATCATCAACTTCAAGAACATCTACTTCTGCATAAGCCATTTTGTTTGGTTCAATCTCAATCCCTTTATACATTGTATCAATATCATTTTGAGAAATTTTTCCATTGATAGAAACTCTGTACAATTTTGGAACTTTAACAGATGGATGAGTTAATTCATTTATCAATTCACCATCATTTGTAAGAATTATCAAACCTGTTGACTCTCTATCAAGTCTTCCAACTGGTCTTAAGTGATGAAGATTTTCTGGAATAAGGTCATAAATAGTTTTACGTCCTTTTTCATCATCCGAAGTTGTGATATAACCTGCTGGTTTATAAAACCTGTAATATTCGTGTTTTACAGGATGAATCATCTTACCATTCACAAACACTTTGTCTTTTCTTTGAACCGTAAAACCTAATTCAGTTACTCTTTTTCCATTTACAGTAACAACTCCGCTTTCAATAAGTTCGTCCGCTTTTCTTCTTGAACACAATCCAGAAGATGCAATATATTTATTTAAACGAGTTCCTTGCATTTCAACACCTCATCGAAAGATTTTGCTAAAACTTCTGGCATTTTTCTATATAATTTACCATTATTATCAATCGCCACAACAGAAACCTCAGCATCTATACATACTTTACCTGTTTCTTTTGAGCGGATAATTTGTTTAAACTTAACAGTAAAACCATTAAATTCAGAAATTTCTGTTTCTGTAACCACAACGTCATTTAATTTTGCAGACATTTTATATTTTACGTTCAAATTTACAACTGGAAGCACAATATCTTTTTCTTTTAGTTCGATTAAATTGTGTCCAAGCATTTCACAAATGCCTACACGTCCCATTTCAAGCCATCTTAAGTAAGAACCGTGCCAAACTACACCGTAAGCATCTGTATCAGAATAAAAAACCTTTTGTTCAAATATATGTTTCATAGTGCAATTATACCATTAAAAATAAATTTTTATGTATAATAAATATATGGATAAAAAAATTTCTGAAAAAGTTATAAACCGTTTAACCTTGTATCATTGCATTTTACAAGATTTCATTGATAAAAAGATTGAATATATTTCGAGTAAACAAATTGCAACACTTTTGAGAATTGACGATTCTCAAGTTCGCAAAGATATTAATTTACTAAACAATTCAGGGAAATCACGAGTTGGTTATATTGTTAAAGAACTAAAAAAATCCATTGAAACAACTCTCGGTTTTGCAAAAACAAAAAATGCGTACATCATTGGAGCAGGAAACTTAGGGATGGCACTTGCAAAGTATGATAACTTTACTAGCTATGGACTAAATATCATAAATTTATTTGATAATGACGACTCAAAAATCGGCAAATCTGTTAACAATAAAGACATTATTAATATTAAAGAGCTTCCAAGACACACAAAAGAAAACGATGTTGACATTGCGATTTTAACAGTTCCAGGAAAATTTGCTCAATCAACAGCGGAATATTTAGTTAGTGCAAACATTAAATATATTTGGAATTTCACCCCAACAGTTCTAGACGTACCAGAAGATGTTCAAGTTTGGAACGAAAACTTGATGGGGAATTTCTTGCAATTCACATATAACATCTAAGATTTTACCCTAGTGAGAAGCCCCAAATTTAGGAGTATCTACAACGATTGAACACATATCAAATCTTGTTAGCAATGTGCCAGCAGGAGGATTACACTTTGGAAATAATTCTTCATCATAAGTTTCTAGATAGATATTCTCTTTGTTGAAATCGTATAATTGAGTACCGTTTCTTTCCAAAATTTCTTTTATGTAATCATTATAAGTAAATGAAATTGTTTTTCTAAATTGGATATTCCCACCACTTGGAGAATACCAACCCCAAGCCATATGTTTTGC
>ERZ869991.319-NODE-319-length-16515-cov-5.618080_pt1 | contig 16515 bp, 12 predicted proteins | sample MGYA00520862_ERZ869991 | MGnify/ENA primary metagenome ERZ869991 (study PRJEB32232, sample SAMN07284978) | human gut metagenome | biome: human-associated habitat; material: feces | host: Homo sapiens | place: Tanzania | collected 2014-08-11 ...
CCGAAATTGGAAAGGAAGGAAACTTTGATATCGAAACCGTGATGCGACTAAAGCCCGACTATATTCTCGTGAGTGCAAGTAAGTACGGGGGATTCGAGGCTCTAAAGGAATGTGGCATTCCTCTCGTTTTTCATCATGGATACAAAGAGACTGACCCGTTGGGACAGGCGGAATGGATAAAACTTATCGGACTGCTCACTGGGGAGACAAAGAGGGCAAACGCCGTGTTTGCTGATATCGAGACGAAATACAACACCTTGAAACGGGAGGTGGCTAACACTTACACTGGAAAGAGAATGAACCCCACGGTGATTAGCGGACGACAGTTGCGCGACGGTTGGTATATCGTGGGCGGACGAAGTTATATGGCACAGATTTTCAAGGATGCCGGAGCTGACTATATAATGAAGGACAATAAGGAATCGGGAGGCGTGGCACTCGACTTCGAGGCTGTATATGCAAAGGGAGTACATGCCGACTTCTGGCAAACCGACGGGACTTCGCAAGGCAACTACACTCTTCAGGATCTTGCCAACGAAGACGCACGCTATGCCACAATGGATGCTTTCAAAAACAGGCGCGTGGTGTTCTGCGACTTGAGCCAGACTCCATACCGCGAACTTGCAGGAGTGCAGCCACACTTTCTGCTTGCTGATTTCGTAAAGGCTTTTCATCCCGAAATTCTCCCTCATTATACTCCAAAATACTATAAGATAATAAAATAGAAATAATGCAGAAAATATTACTGATGCCGATAGTTGCCATACTGCCGGCTATCGCCACAGCACAGAGCAATACAACGAGAGAACACGAACTAAACCCGGTTATCATTACGGGAACGGGAACTTACCACAAGGCTGAAAATTCGCCTGTGGAAGTGAAGGTTATCTCGGCAAAGGAACTGAAGGATGCCAACGTTACAAGTCTACAGGAGGCTCTCGCCAAACTGACCACAAACATCACCGTACAGACCAACGGCATGGGAACGTTTGTAAACTTCAACGGCGTGAGCGACGACTATATGCTTATTCTCGAAAACGGCAAACGCATGTCGGGCGACGACAGATGGAACCGCATCAGTATCGACAATATCAAGCGCATTGAAATTCTCTCCGGTGCGGCAAGTGCCCTTTACGGCAGCAACGCAATAGCCGGAGTGGTAAATATCATTACCGACAACAGTAAGAGTGCTCTTGAGGCAACAAGCAGTACGAAGGTGATGAGCAAAGGCAGGTTTGACCAGGACATCAACGTGGACTTCACGAAAGGGAAGTTGTCGAGCTATACGAGTTTCAACCACCGACAGGCTGACAACTGGCAAGTGAACAGATACCAGGAATTCAAAGAGGGCGAGGAGTCGGTAACGAAGCTTACCGGCAGACCCATGTCGCAGGCTTTCAAGTCGGACAATATCAGCGAACGGCTGGAATGGAGATTCAACGACGCCCTTGATGCGTATGTCCGTGGAAATCTCTACGATTACAAGACGGCACGCGACAGGGGCGCCACTTACTATACGCAAAAAACGACAACCGACAAGGAAACTGGCGAGAAGAAATATTCATACACGCCAAAACAGGCTTACACCTATGACATGCATCATAAGACGTATAGCGTTGGAGTCGGGGCAAGATGGGTGCCTAACAAGGACACTCACCTATACTTCGACGTGTATATGGACAACTTCAAGTCGGATTATGACTACTGGCAAACGGCAACAAAGGAGGCTTACGACGAGACCCGAAAGGAAACCCGATACATCAACGAGACGCTGAAAGGCATCTTCCGCCTCAACGACTGGAACAAGCTATCGGCTGGCGTGGAGATGGAACAGGAAAGGCTGAAGAGTGCGTCGGACAATATCGACGGGGAGAATACAAACACGTATAATGTGTTTGCGCAAGACGAAGTGAGAATTGTAAAGGGACTGGAGGCCGTTGCCGGACTGAGATACACATACAACGAGAATTTCGGCAGTAACCTGACTCCTAACGTTGCCCTCTTTTACCACGTCGGCGGTTTCCGCATAAGAGCGAGCTATGCCGAAGGCTACCGCACCCCTACCCTATCGCAGCTTTATGCCACAGACCAGGCAAAGACTTCTGCGAGATATACGATAAACAACACTGCGCTGAAGGCGGAGAAGAACAGATTCTGGAACGCAAACATGGAATACTCCAACAAGTGGATCAGCATCGGCGTGAGCGGATTTATAAACAATATCCGCAACATGATAAACTACCGCACTATGACGCAGGAGGAAATCAACGCTGACTCTAAACTGTCGGCTCTCTACAACGATGGATGGACCACCATCCGCCAGCGCGACAATATAGACAGGGCTACGGTGAAGGGCGTTTCGGCAAACATGAAGTTGTTGTTGCCCTACGGTTTTGCACTATCGGCTGGCTACACCTTCTGCAACTCAAAGGCTAAGTCGGTTACGCTCGACAAAAAGACTCAGGAATATACTACGACAGAGTCGCCCGTGGACAAGAGCGTGAAGAATGTGGCAAACTTTAACGCATCATGGGACCGCACATGGGGAAACTATCACCTGAACGCACAAATAAACGGGCATGTTCAGGGCAAGAGATACTCCAGCACATACGGATATGCACCCGAATACCAGCAATGGGACATCATGACGAGACATTCCTTCAAGCTAAAACAGCTTACAGTTAGTCCTGGAATTGGTATAGACAATATCTTCAACAAGAGGGACACGTCTTACTGGAATTCCAACTTCTCCACAATAAATCCGGGAAGATCCGTTATTATAAGTATGACAATAAAATTTAAAGACTGAAATGAAAATATATGTAGCCGGCATCGGACCGGGCTCGCCCGAAGATATCACACCTGCCGTAATGAAGGCTGTTGCCGATAGCAACGTGGTGGTGGGATACAAATACTACTTCCAGTTTGTGGAGAAGTTTATCGCCAAGGATGCCGTGTGTGTGGACACGGGAATGAAGAAGGAAAGAGAACGCGCCGAACTTGCCTTCAAGTATGCCGAAGAGGGCAATACGGTATGCGTAATATCAAGCGGCGATGCCGGAATATACGGTATGGCGCCACTGATTTACGAGATGAAGGGGGAACGCTGTTCGAATGTTGAGATTGTGGCTATCCCCGGTATAAGCGCTTTCCAGAAGGCGGCTTCGCTACTCGGTGCTCCGATGGGACATGACTTCTGCGTTATCTCGATGAGCGACCTTATGACGCCATGGCAGATTATTGAGAAGAGGATAAAGGCGGCTGCAGAAGCCGACTTCATAACAGCGGTGTATAATCCCAAGAGCAACGGCAGATACTGGCAACTGTATCGACTGAAAGAGATTTTCATGAAATACAGGAGCGCGGACAACATAGTGGGATTCGTGAGACAGGCTGGGCGAGAGGAGCAAAGCGTGAAGATTACTACTCTGAAGGATTTCAATCCGGAAGATGTGGATATGTTTACCGTAGTGATAATAGGAAACAGTCAGTCGTTTAACAGCAACGGTTCTTTCATCACCCCTCGCGGATATTACCGCAATACGGAGAAAGACGGAGAATGCAAGGTGGGACAAAGCATTATGATAAAGTCGTTCAAAACCATCAAGGGCGAGCTCCGCAATCCTGACATTCCGCTATGGAAGCTATGGCCTATGTTGCACGCCATTCACACTACAGCGGATTTCGATATGGAGAACCTGCTATGGATGGACGACAAGGCTACTGAGGTACTATACGGCAAAGTGGAGGGCGGAATGATAAAGACCATCGTTACCGACGTTAGTATGGTTGCCGCCGGAATAAGGAAAGGAGCGTTGGAACGACTCGGCATAAAGACTGTTTGTTATATCAACGACCCTCGTGCCGCAGAAATGGCTAAGGAGAAGAACATTACAAGGGCACAGGCTGGCATGCGACTTGCCTCAAAGGAATATCCCGATGCCCTGTATGCCTTTGGCAATGCTCCTACAGCCTTGCTCGAACTTTGTTCCTTGATACGCAAGGGGACATGCAAGCCTGCTGGAATTATAGGTGCTCCGGTGGGGTTCGTGCATGTTGAGGAGAGTAAGCATGCGGCTAAGGCTATTCTCGATATCCCGAAAATAATTATCGACGGAAGGAAAGGAGGAAGTAACCTTGCGGCAACGCTCGTGAACAGTATTCTGACTTTCGACGACGCTCAACTTTTAAAGCCTGGAAGAGATGTTTAAATGCAAAGTAATTGGTTTGTCTGACTGTCGCCAGCAATGGCTCTCACCTGAAGTGTTGCAGGTTATTGCACAGGGGAAAGTATTTTCCGGAGGAAAGAGACACCACGAGATTGTGGCAAACCTCTTGCCGCAGGATGCGGTATGGATTGACATTACCGTTCCTGTATGCAATGTATTGGAGCGTTATAAGGAATACGACGATATTGTTGTTTTCGCTTCAGGCGACCCTCTGTTCTATGGCTTCGCCAATACTATAAAGAGGGAGTTGCCCGAGGTGGAAATGAAAGTATTTCCTGCTTTCAACTCCTTGCAGATGCTTGCCAATAGATTGAACATGGCTTATAATGACCTCTTTGCCGTGTCGCTTACCGGCAGACCATGGGACAGGTTTGACGAAGCTCTTATCCGCGGCGAACGACTCATCGGCTGTCTTACCGACAGGAAAAAGTCTCCGCATGAGATTTGGAGGAGGATGCAAGACTTTGGCTTCGACAATTATATTATGCATGTGGGCGAAAATCTTGGCAATGAAAAGACGGAACGCATCGGAGAATACAATAACGACATGGATTATACTTTGCCTAACTGCATCATTCTTGAACGGAAATCTTTAAGAAGAAGAAGTTTCGGAATTCCCGACGAGGAGTTTTTCCTTCTCGACGGAAGAAGTAAGATGATTACTAAGATGCCGATACGCCTGGCGTCTATTGCCGCCATGGAACTGGCTGAAAAGAAATCGATGTGGGACATTGGATTCTGCACCGGCAGCGTGAGTATCGAGACAAAAATTGCCTATCCGCATCTGCATATTGCGGCTTTTGAGATAAGGGAGGAAGGCAAAAAACTGATGGAGATGAACTCAAGAAAATTTCATGCTCCGGGAATTGAGACAATGATAGGCGACTTCTCAGTTGCCGACACGTCTTCGTTACCTGCACCGGATGCTATCTTTCTTGGAGGATACGGGGGCAGGATGAACGAAATACTCGTAAAAGCGAAAAAGGCTCTGACTCCATCGGGATGTATCGTTTTCAACTCGGTAAGCGAGAAGAGCAAAAACGATTTTATTTCCATTACCAGTCGGCTCGGTATGAAGGCGGAAGTGGTGCATGTAATAACCGTTGACAACAATAACCCTATCACTATATTAAAAGCAAGATGATAAAGTTTGAAACTATAAACGAGGCAGGCAACAGACTTGCTGAATTGATAAGGAAAGAGGATCTGGACTTTGAGGGCGAGGCTATCGTCTTTATCGGAGCTCTGGGAATATGCGTGAGGAAAATAATTCCATATATAAACGATAAATATACTGACCCTGCCGTGGTGTGTGTAGATTCTACGGGAAAGTTTGTCATCCCTGTATTGAGCGGTCATATCGGCGGCGCCAACGAACTGGCACGAAGCATAGCCCATATCACGGGGGGCGAAGCCGTAATCACAACGCAAAGCGACAACACGGGGCTTTGGGCTCTCGACACTATCGGAAAGAAGTTCGGATGGAAGACAAAGGGTGTGGCGCGCGATATGATGAATAAGGCTATTGCCGCTTTCGTAAACAGGCAACCTACTGCTTTGTTGCTTGAATACTGCGACGAGGGTACGAAGTTTATGGAGAAGACTTGTCCGGAGCATGTTTCCATATTCCATGACTTCAAGAGTTTTATCGAAAGACAGAATGAGTTGAAAGACGGTGGCGAGGGCTTTGAACTACTTATCATCGTTTCGCCGCATACATACGACACGGGGGATATAAAAACAATACTGTTCTGTCCGCCATGCCTCAACCTTGGAATGGGTTGTCAGAAGAATACTCCTATCACGGCTGCAAATAATATTGCTGAAGAGATTGCCAACGCCGGATTTGCAGTAGAGAGCATCAAGACGATATCGTCTATCACTCTGAAAAAAGAAGAACCGGCCATAAGGGAATTGGCAGGCATCTTGCCATGGGCAAAGTTGCAGATATTCTCTGCCGATACTCTCGGCGGTATTGATGTTCCAAACCCTTCTGAAAAGGTGTTTGAGGTAACGGGGTGCTATGGAGTGGCTGAAGCATCGGCTTTGGCAGCAAGCAATAGCGGAAAGCTCGTCGTGGAGAAACAGAAAGGAAAGGTCTTACTTGACGAAGGGGATGAGCGACATTACACTTGGGCTCTGGCTGAAGACAATTTGTTGGAAAAGGCAAATGGGCATATAGAGATTGTTGGTGCCGGTCCTGGCGACCCGGAACTTATAAGTGTGAGGGGAAGGCGATTTCTTGAAAATGCCGACTTGATTCTGTATGCCGGAAGTCTTGTGCCGCGCGAGCTAACCCTCTGTGCAAAAGAGGGAGCAACGGTGCGCTCTTCTGCCGGAATGGACCTTGAAGAGCAGTTCTCTCTAATGAAGGAGTTTTATGACAGGGGAAAACTCGTGGTAAGGCTTCACACCGGCGACCCGTGTATATATGGCGCGATACAGGAACAGATGGCTTTCTTCGACAAATACGGTATGGACTATCATATCACTCCTGGCATAAGCAGTTTCCTTGCTGCCGCGGCAGAACTGAGAAGTCAGTTTACTATCCCCGAGAGATGCCAGACAATAATCCTTACACGTGGCGAGGGTCGCACGCCAATGCCCGAAAAGGAGAAGCTACACCTATTGGCTCAACACCAGTCCACGATGTGTATCTTCCTTAGTGCGAGCATTGTGGATGAAGTGATGCAGGAACTTCTCGCCGGAGGATATCCTCCAGAAACTCCTGTTGCGGCATGCTACAAACTGACGTGGAAGGAACAGAGGATTTACCGCGGACAGCTTAAAGATCTTGCCAAGATTCTAAAGGACAACAACTTAACACTCACAACTATGATTGTGGTTGGAGAAGCTATAGACAACAGAGAGGGCTTGAGCAAATTATACGACGGACACTTTACTCATCTTTTCAGAAAAGGAAAAAAATGATTTTGATATTTGGCGGAACAACTGAAGGACGCATCGCTGCGGATGTCTGCGAGGAGGCGGGGAAACCTTTCTACTACTCCACAAGGAGCGGTTTGCAGAACATAGAGACTCACAATGGAGTGTGTCTCTCTGGAACTATGTCCGCCAATGATATAAAGGAGTTTTGCAAAAGCCACGGCATAAGATGTATTATCGATGCGGCTCATCCGTTTGCCGAAAATCTGCACAAAGCAATTGAAGAAGTACAACTGCCGGTTATCCGTCTGCAGCGTTCTTTCTCAAAACATCTCGAAGGGGTGGTCTATTGTAAAGACTACGAGGAGGCTGTCGACAGGCTAAAAGAGTGTGGCTGTCGAAGACTTCTTGCCCTGAGTGGTGTTAACACGATATCCAAGTTGGAGGGATTTTGGAAGGAGCACGAAACTTTCTTCCGTATTCTCGACAGAAAAGAGAGTTTTGAAAAGGCATCACGGTGCGGTTTTCCTATAGACAGGCTTATTCTGTACAACAACAGCCTTTCGTTGCCTTCTATAGATGACGAAAAGACAATGATGAAGGATGTGGGATGTGATGCCATAATTACCAAAGAGAGCGGAAACAGCGGAGGCTTTGACGCTAAAATGGAAGCTGCAAGGGAATTGGGTATGAAAGTCTTTGTGGTCTGCCACCCGAAGTTGCCTAAACATTGGGAGTATGTGAGCGGAAAATACAGTCTGCGCCGGGCTATAGAACAACTTGTGCCGGAGTTTTTCCCATTGAGAACAGGTCTTACGACAGGTGCCTGTGCCACGGCTGCCGCGAAAGCCGCCCTACAGTCGCTTCTGTTTGACGATGATTCCGAAGAAGTTTGCTTTTGTCTGCCTGACGGCGAAAGACTCACCATTCCTGTGGAGCACAACGCAAAAGGTTCGGCTACTGTCGTTAAGGACTTTAGCGACGACCCTGACGTTACGAGGGGATGCAGGATTACAGCAATTGTGGCTTGCCACAATTATCCTAAAGAGTGCGGAGAAAAACAAAGAATCCGCTTTCTGCAAGGTGACGGCGTAGGCACTGTTACTTTACCTGGACTCGGTATTCCGATTGGCGAACCAGCCGTTAATCCGACTCCGCGAATGATGATTACGAGAGAGATTACAGCTCTTACCTCTGATGATGTAGACGTTACGATTAGCGTGGCTGATGGCAAGGAACTTGCCAAGAAGACTTTCAACTCACGGGTGGGCGTTATAAACGGAATAAGTATTCTCGGAACGTCGGGCATCGTTCAGCCACTCTCGAATGAAGCTTTCATAAGCAGCATCCGACGGGAGCTTGAGGTGGCTTGGGCTATGGGGTGCAGGGAAATTGGACTTGTAGCAGGAATGAGGAGCGAGAGGATGCTGAAAGCAGAAAAGGATATTCGCTGCGTGCATTACGGCAACTTCATCGGCGAGGCTCTGAAAGCGGCTCACGAAATTGGATTCCGCAAGGCGGACATCGCCATCATGATAGGAAAGGCGGTAAAGCTGGCTGCCGGAAATCTCGACACACATTCACACAAGGTTATTATGGACAAGGAATTCCTTATAAAAACAGCAAACGACCTTGGCATTGCCCCTGAGCCGATTAAAGATATTACGATGGCACGCGAACTATGGGATATCATGCCAGAAAAGTTTTTCAGCAGAATCAAGGAACTTTGCCACACCTGTTGCATGAGTGTCTTTTCTGAAGGTGAAATTAAAATAAATCTGATATGCGACAAACAAAGAAGATGACTATACTTATATTGGGATGCATAGTGCTTGCCGTCTTGAACCTGACGGTCGGTTCGGTGGCAATCCCTGTCGGAGCGGTGTTTGACATTCTCTCTCCCTTTGGCGATAATGCCGTTAAAGGAGAGAATGGTGAGGTGTGGACAAACATCATCATGTACACCCGACTACCACAAACGGTTACTGCCATTGCATGTGGCGCCGGACTGTCGGTTGCCGGAATGGAGATGCAGACAGTCTTCAGAAATCCCCTTGCCGGTCCGTCGGTATTAGGAATTTCAAGCGCAGCAAGTCTTGGCGTAGCTTTCGTCGTACTGCTTAGCGGAGCTTTGGGTGGCACGGCACTCTCGAGCTTCGGTATAATAGGCAACTCGGCCATTACGCTGGCTGCCGTAGCCGGGGCATTGCTCGTTATGTCGCTTATTGTATTTCTATCCCACAGAGTGGAGGGAAACGTGACTCTCCTTATCACGGGCGTGCTTATCGGCTATATCGCCACGGCTATTATAGGAGTGCTCAAATATTTCTCGAGCGAGGAGGACATCAGAGCATACGTGATATGGGGCTTGGGCTCGTTTTCGAGGGTAACAGGCGGACAGGTGTATGTGTTTGCCGGACTTACAGCTGTAGTCTTGCCACTCACAATGCTGCTCGCCAAACCGCTAAACATTCTGCTGCTTGGCGACATGTATGCCATGAACTTAGGGCTCAACGTGAAACGCTCCCGAATGTTTGTAATAGCAACAGCCGGGACTCTTACCGCCATCGCTACGGCATACTGCGGACCGATTATGTTTCTCGGACTCGCCGTGCCACATATTTGTCGCGGACTGTTTAACTCCACCGACCACCGCATCCTCTTGCCGGCTTGCGTGCTCAGTGGTGCCGCCCTTGCCTTGCTCTGCAATCTCATTGCACGTATGCCGGGATTCGAGGGAGCACTGCCTATCAACTCGGTAACGTCACTCATCGGAGCACCTATCGCCCTTTCTATTTTACTGAAAAAGAAAAACGGAATATAAAACTATTCTCTTGAATTATGAAATCACTTCTTATCGGCGCCGCCACATCCAACAGCGGCAAGACGACATTCACAATGGGACTACTTCGTGCCCTAAGAAACAGGGGACTGAACGTACAACCCTTTAAATGCGGACCAGACTATATAGACACGATGTTCCATCGTATTGCCTCAGGAAATGAGAGCGTGAACATCGACACGTTTATGGCTTCGCCCGAACATGTCAGAAGCATTTTTAAAGAATACAGCAAGGGGGCAGACATAGCTGTCGTCGAGGGAGTAATGGGACTGTTCGACGGATATGATACCTGGCACGGGAGTAGTGCGGAGATTTCCATATTGCTCCATCTGCCCGTGGTTCTGATAGTTAATACCAAGTCTACGGCATACAGCGTGGCACCGCTCATATATGGGTTTAAAAACTTCAACAAGGACGTGTGCCTTGCCGGAGTGGTGTTCAACAATGTGGCTTCAGAGAAGCATTACGCCTTTCTCTCATCGGCTTGTAGGGACGCCGGAGTGGAGTGTCTGGGATATTTGCCAAGAAACACTGAGTTGGCTATTCCGGGAAGACACCTCGGACTTACTGTTTCGGAGGAGGAGAGCATGAACCGCATCATCGATATTGCGGCTCGAGAGATTGAAAAACATGTTGATATTGACAGGATTCTTAGCCTGTGAAAAACTCTTATACTCTATGAAGATTCTGATTGCACGCGATGAGGCGTTTAACTTTTTATACCGTACCAACGTGGACGCTCTGAGGAATGTGGGCGACGTGAAGTTTTTTTCTCCTCTCCACGACAACCACCTACCCAAATGCGATCTTCTCTATCTGCCTGGAGGGTATCCGGAACTGTTTTCTTCCGGGTTATCCAATAACAGCAGCATGAGGAACGATATAAAAGAGTATGCCGAACTGGGCGGGATGACGTATGCGGAATGTGGAGGATTCATGTTCCTTTGCAACTCGATTGACGACAAGCCTATGTGCGGAGTATTCCCCATTCACGCCACAATGGATAATGCCCGTCTGCATCTTGGATACAGGCAAATGATTGTAGGCACTCATGATAATGAATACGTAATCAAAGGTCATGAGTTTCATTATTCTGATATCGTTACGGATGATTCTGCGTTGGCACGCAGAGGCATAAGATGCGAGCGCAACCAACTTTCGGCTAAAGGCACGCCCACAGCTACAGCCATTTTCAGATACAAGAATGTCATTGCCGGATACACCCATTGGTATTGGGCAGAGAACGGTTTTCCTTTTTTAATCTAAAGAATACAAGCAAAGAAAATATATGAACAAGAAATATCTTCATCCCCTTATGCTTGCCGGAACAGGCAGCGATGTGGGCAAGAGCATACTTGCCACGGCTCTATGCCGAATCTTTCTGCAAGAAGGCTACCAACCGGCTCCTTTTAAAGCCCAGAACATGGCGCTCAACTCTTTTGCCACACCCGACGGACTGGAAATAGGACGGGCACAGGCTGTTCAGGCGGAGGCTGCAGGATTGCCATGCTCCACGGATATGAATCCGCTCCTACTGAAACCAAACTCGGAGCATACCACTCAAGTGGTGCTTAACGGCAAACCTATAGGCAACCGCTCTGCTTATGCCTATTTCCGCAAGGAGGGGCGGGAGGAACTGCGTTCTGCCGTGAACGCAGCCTTCGACCGTCTGGCAAACCGGTTTAACCCGATTATTATGGAAGGGGCTGGCAGTATCTCGGAGATTAACTTGCGCGACTCCGATCTCGTGAACATGCCGATGGCACGCCATGCCGGGGCTAACGTGATTCTTGTTGCGGATATCGACCGCGGCGGTGTGTTTGCCTCGTGTTATGGTAGTGTGATGCTGCAGACGCCCGACGACAGAAAGAGGATTAAGGGAATTATCATTAACAAGTTTCGCGGCGACATCCGTCTATTCGACAATGGAAAAAGGATGATTGAGGAGTTGTGTGGCGTACCGGTACTGGGCATAGTACCGATGTTCAAGGATATCGTTATTGAAGAAGAGGACAGCGTGGAACTGCAAAAGAAGATGCATTCTACGACTGAAGGCAAAGTGAACATCGCCGTTGTATTGCTCCGCCATATATCTAACTTCACAGACTTTAATGTTTTGGAGCGCGACTGTCGCGTAAATCTCTTTTACACGAATAACATCTCTGACATAGAAAAGGCTGACATCATCATTCTGCCCGGTACGAAGGCTACGCTCGACGACCTTTACGAACTGAGGCGCAACGGTGTGGCACAGGCTATCATCAGGGCGCATAAAGAGGGAAAGACGGTTGTTGGCATCTGCGGAGGTTTTCAAATGCTCGGACAGGTAGTTGCTGATCCTGACGGCGTGGAGGGAAGCGTGCCACAACTGCCGGGACTGGGACTGCTCGACACAACGACGGTAATGAAGCACGACAAGGTAACGAGACAGGTTTCTTTCTCATTCAACGCAGCGGAATGTAAGGGATATGAGATTCACCAGGGCGACACCGTGTATTCTGAACAATCCGACAAAGCCGGGGAAAAGACAGAAACAGTTGTAATGGCTGAACATTGTATCGGAACTTATATCCACGGATTTCTCGACAATGGAGCGGTTATTGACTATATCCTTGAACCTTATGCCAAGAGAAAGGAAAACATGCCTTCGGAAACTGTGGAGGAGTTCAAGAATCGTCAATACGACTTGCTCGCGGCTCACGTGAGGAAGTATGTTGACATCGACAGACTGATTAAAATTATGCAATCATGATTTACGGACACGGCGACGACTTATTTAAATATAATAATGTGGAGATTAACTTCTCCACCAATATCTTCAACCATTTCTCTCATTCCGGGCTCTTCTCTTTCCTTGCCTCCAATTTGGAGACTATCACCAGTTATCCCGAACCAACGCCCATATCCTTGGAAAAAGCGATAGCAGAAAGGCTCGGTATAAAGACTGACTGCATAATGGTTACCAACGGCGCCACTGAAGCTATATACCTAATCGCCCAAAGTTTGAGCGACAAGGTGGCATATATCATGCAACCCACTTTTGCAGAATATGCCGATGCATGCATAATGTACGGTTGTGAAACGAGGAGCATATCTACTCTTGAAGACATTGGTTCTCTTGGAAATGAAGATGCAGTATGGCTATGCAATCCCAATAACCCTACGGGCTCCGCAATGGATTATGATTTGCTATATAATATAATAAGGCGTAATCCGCAAACTGTATTCATCATCGACCAAAGCTATTCGGCTTATACCATGAAGAGGACTATGAGGGCTGAGGATGCCATAGAGCTCGGTAACGTACTGCTCATAAATTCCATGACAAAGGATTTCGGTATTCCCGGCATACGACTGGGATATGCTGTTGGCTGCAAAAAAATTCTGGATAGAATGAAACGGTGGCGCATGCCGTGGTCGGTTAATGCTCTTGCCCTAAAAGCCGGCATTTATCTTATAGAACATCGGGATGAATACTGTATCGATGCCGTTGCCCTTTGCACGGAGCGTGAGCGCATGGCTGAACAGATTAGCTTAATGGGCATAAAGACCTTTCCGTCGGATTCAAATATGCTATTGTGTGAACTCCCCTCGTCGAGTGCCGTCGCACTGAAGGAATGGCTCGCAAGCGAACAAGGCATGCTGATACGCGATGCAAGCAATTTCCATGGTCTATCAGAAAGGCATTTCCGCATTGCCGTGCAGACGAGAGACGAAGACGACAAACTAATTAAAGCTTTAAGAATATGGACAGCATTATAATGTTTCTTTTTAATCATACACTCCTGGCAAGTCTCTTGACTGGATGGATTCTCGACCTGTTGTTCGGTGACCCTTCCAGTCTTCCCCACCCCGTAGTTTATATGGGGAAATGGATTGCCAAGGGGGAACACCTACTAAACAAGGGTAAACACAGAAAGGCTAAAGGAGCTGTATTTGCCGTAGGAAGTATTCTGCTCATATTCCTCACCACAACTGTTCTTTTGGCATGGCTTCGGCTTTGTTCCATCGACAAATTGCACGGAGCCAACTGGCGCTTTGTATTACTCTCGTATCTGCTAATGTCCGTCCTCGTATTTTTCTGTCTTGCCGGAAATACGTTGCGCCGCGAGGTGAAGATGGTGTTCCAGGCTCTCAGCCGCAGTCTCGATGAAGGCAGACGACAGGTGGCTCGCATCGTGGGGCGCGACACTCAGAAGCTCTCGCATCAGGAGGTGGCAACGGCTGCTTTGGAAACGCTTGCCGAAAATCTCTCCGATGGTGTCATTGCTCCCCTCTTCTGGTTCTCCGTGCTCGGAGTACCAGGTATGCTGACATACAAAATGATTAATACCTTCGACTCCATGATAGGTTATCAGAACAAGAGATACAAGGATTTCGGATGCTGGGCGGCACATATCGACGACATTGCTAACTGGCTGCCGGCGCGCATCACTGCCATGATCATGATTTTAGTGGGATGGATATACGTCAGACTATATTCATTGCTTCCTCATCGCTCACTGGCATACTACATCAAGCAGACATGGCATTACTCTCGCTGCCATGCCTCGCCAAACAGCGGTTGGCCGGAAGCGGCATTGTCAGCCTTACTTGACTGTCGTTTCGGTGGACCTCATGACTATTTCGGCGAACTGTTCTATAAGCCATACATTGGATCAAACCCACGGGAACTGACTTTCAATGATATGCTCTTCAGTATCCGCACGTGTCTCTTTGCAGAAATTATTTCTGTTGTAGTGATAGCGGCGATAATATAAAAAAAGAGAATCATCCGTTAGCTGTAATACGAATGATTCTCTTCTTTTTATTTTGCTTTTAACACCTGTGAGATACCCTGCTCCCTGTGGAGTATCCTCACTTCTATTCCAAACTTCCTGTGTATATGTTCCGCCAAATGCTGTGCAGAATATACGCTGCGGTGCTGACCGCCAGTGCAGCCGAACGAGAACATGAGGTCTGTGAATCCCCTTTGGATATAGCGTGCCACGTGAGCATCGGCAAGTTTGTAGACGCTGTCGAGGAAGGTTAGTATCTCGCCATCGTCCTCAAGAAAGCGAATTACGGGTTCATCAAGGCCTGTAAGCTTTTTATACGGTTCGTAGCGTCCCGGATTATGAGTGGAACGACAGTCGAACACGTAACCTCCGCCATTGCCAGACTCGTCTTCTGGAATTCCTTTTTTATATGAAAAGCTGAACACCCTGACGACGAGCGGTCCCCGTCCGTCATACTTCGAGAAAGTAGCCGGTCCGTCTTGCGGATGACTGTCGTATACTTTCTTCTCGTCAGTTTTCAGTCCGTCGGTTCTCGTCTTCTCCTCCTCTTTCTTAGGGGCAAACTGTGGCAGTTCTGTGAGTCGCTTCAACATATCTATCATATAAGGATATGGGAAAACATCGAGTTGTAGCAGTTCCCTGAGATTCTGCATCGCCGCCGGTATACTCTCGATAAAATATTTCTTGCGCTCGAAATATCCGCGGAAGCCATAGGCTCCAAGCACCTGCAGCGTGCGGAAGAGTACGAACAGACTGAGCCGCTCCACGAAATGCCTTACCGATGGCACTTCAATGTAGTTCTTCAGCGAATTGTAGTATTCATAAACGAGTTCTCGACGCAGCTTATAAGGATATTTCGCCGATGCCTGCCACAGGAAAGAGGCGAGATCGTAATAGAATGGTCCTTTCCTTCCGCCCTGGAAATCAATGAAACAAGGATTGCCCTGCGAGTCTATCATCACATTGCGAGCCTGGAAATCGCGATACAGAAAGCTGTCGGTCTTTTCTGCCGTAAGGTCCTTGGCAAAGAGTCGGAAGTTTGCCTCCAGCTTGAGTTCGTGGAAGTCGAGTTCCGTTGGTTTCAGAAAACAATACTTGAAATAGTTAAGGTCGAACAATACACTGTCTACGTCGAATTCCGGCTGCGGATAGCAGTTAGACCAGTCAAGTCCATTTGCGCCCTGCATCTGTATTGCCGGCAGCTCACGAATTGTCTTCACGAGCAGTTGCTTTTCCATCTGGTTGTATCTGCCGCCAGCCTCTCGTCCGCCGCGGATGGCATCATAGAGCGACGTAGCTCCGAGGTCGGTCTGCAGATATCGCAGTTCGTCGTCGGCAACTGCCAACACCTGAGGCACTGGAAGTTTCATTTCCCGAAAATGGCGTGCCAGATGGATAAAGGCATGGTTTTCGTCGCGGCTCGTGCCAACGACACCGATTATGGTTTTACCGTTATCATCGGTAAACCTGTAATACTCGCGGTTGCTTCCTGCCCCCGCAATCTTCTGTATATTGGCAGGTTTGCTGCCCGTATATTCTGTATAAAGTTTCGTCAGTTTTTCCATACTCCGACAAAAGTAAGAAAAAAAATGTTGCAAAACAAAGTTTTTCGGAAATTCTGCTTTCGATATGCTTTCTATTACATCAAGAGACAAATCAGAAAGTTCATAATATATATTATCAGAAGATAATGGTTTTAGACGAAAACCGATAAAACACCCTCACCAAGTAAAACCCTCGTTCCTCGGGTCTATCGATGTATTATCATATTTCCTTATGA
>ERZ869991.320-NODE-320-length-16495-cov-9.831465_pt1 | contig 16495 bp, 6 predicted proteins | sample MGYA00520862_ERZ869991 | MGnify/ENA primary metagenome ERZ869991 (study PRJEB32232, sample SAMN07284978) | human gut metagenome | biome: human-associated habitat; material: feces | host: Homo sapiens | place: Tanzania | collected 2014-08-11 ...
TTATTTTTATCCATTTTGGACGTGGGTTCGACTCCCACCGTCTCCAGTTTATGACTTTTAAGACAATTTAATAGATTTGAAAAAGTTCCCAAGTTGCCTTTTAACAGCCTTTGAGGTCTTTATTATTCTATAATGAGTGCGGGATGCTGCCTATTTTGTTGACATTATTTTCAAGTCTATTTTTGTTGTTCTTTATAAATTTTTTCTAGGATATTCAGCTTTTCAATTATTTGTGGTTGAGTTATTAGAGTATTTAATTGTGAACGAATTAATTCAGTTTGATTATAACTGTATGAGCTTAGATTTTTAGATGTTTGACCTTCAAGCATTTCACAAAGAACATTTGTTAACATTGTTGGAAAAGATTCGGCTTTTAATTTATTCGTATGAATAAATACTCCATCCAAATTTTTTGAATTTACTGCGGCATAATAACCAGTGGAACTTTCAATATTTGAAGTCTCGTCAAATGCGTATAGTTGTGTCCCTTCCTCAGGGAAAAGTCCCCTTTTATCATTGCTCGTTATTAAATTAACGGCTTCATTAAGAATTTGTAATTGTTTTGCTTGTTGTTCTGTCGGTTTTATAGAATGAGGTCTATGCAATTTTGCATACAAACTTTCGGCATCTTCTATGCCAAGTTCTGTTCCCATATTCGCAAAGATATAGCCTTCTTTTTTGAAAAATGCTTCTTCTTTTGATGAAAGGTTTGTTCTCCATTCTGAGCTTTCTTTTACATAAACAATTTTCTTATCCTCAAAGTCTAATTTTATTCCTCGGCTTGCGGCTTCATGTATTATACTTTGAGCAAATTGATATGATAAATTATTAGCTTTGTTTTCTCTTCTGAATTTTTCAGAGTTGCAGTTGTCACTTGTGAAAATAGGTTCAAGAGCCGAGATAGCTTTTACAAGGTCTGTATCTGGTAGTGTTTTTGCGTATGCTCTTGTTAGTTCAGACATTTGTTCTGCTTCAATTGCCATTCTATCTCTAGTTGTATTCAAATCAATAGTATAGCCACCTTTATTTTGGAAGTTTTCACCAAAAGCTGCTTGTTTGAATATAAGGGTCATATTTTGTAAACCATTGTCCATTTTCTTATCTGGAGTTTGGAATCTTTGAATATAATATAAGTTTCCGTTTTTGTCAGGGGTAACTTTAAAACCAAAGAACTCATTTTCAATATCTAAATCTCTAAAATCAGGGTTGTTTGGACTATAGAAATAATTCTTGGAGTCCATAATTTTTTCTACAAGTTCTTTATCGTTTGTGTCAAATTCAACGTAGTTACCATCTAGTTGGGCTTCATTCTTAGTTAAAGTCCTCATTACTCCTTCTTCATGGGTTCTAGCATTTTCTGCTGTTGTGAAATCCATTTGCCAATCTTTGCACGCAAATCTAACTCTGTTACTACCTTTTGCAAGCAAACTCCCTGCAATAATTCTACTACCTTCTCCAAAACCGCCAGCATCTTTTGGGTTATCTTTATCAGAACCGCCAAGACGTTTTAAGTGTTCATAGTTGTAGATACCTTTACCATCAATTCTGATAGTATAAGTTCCGTCATCGTTTTGTTTAACTTTTATGTCAACACCTTCTAAGGTATGCCCATTTCCATCGTAGAAATTTTGCATCAAGTCACGTGCAATTTTTTCATTGCTCCAATTTCTTTTTTCAGCGTAAGATAAGGTCATTTGAGCTGAAACAGTTTTGTTAAAGTCGTTATCTTTTTCTACGCTTGGAGTGTCTGATATTTTTGGTTTTAGCCCGCCAGTATTTGGAATGCTCAATGCAACAGAACCTTTTTCTTCTAGTTCTTTCATCATTGAGTCAGAAGATTTTAGGGTTGTGTAGCTTTCGTGTTTTGATGGTGTAAACGCTTCATATTTATAGTGTTTTTCTTCTTTAGCTGGTTTTTGAGCTTTAGCTATAGGTTTATCAAAATGTGCTACTCCAGCATCAATTGTGAAGCTTGCGAAATCATCATCTCCTAATATTATTCCGCCATCTTCTTCTACTTTTGAAGGTTTATGTCTTAGAATTTTGTGAATGAAAGATTTAGCAAATCTTTTGATACCTGCAATATTAAATCTTGAAGTTATTTTTCTGTTTTCTTCAAAAGATTTAATTTTAATTTTGCCCAATTCTCCAGAATTACCAGTGGATACAATTCTATTTTCATCTCCAGTGTATTCTATTGGTTCAGGTTCTTTTGGCGGTTCTGGTTCAACATATTCTCTGTATTCTGGAGTAACTGATAATAAATTATCGATATGTTGTTTATATTGTTCTGGCGTGAATGATTTATCTTGGATTACTTCTGTTGTTGGAATTTGTTTGTTAAATTCTTGCGATCTTACTTCATCAAACATTTTTGATAATGTTTGAAGCTTTTTGAACGCATTAGGATTGTGCATTATAGCATTTGTGATGTGAGATTGCAATTTCGTAAGTTGTATAGAAAAGACTTTCGTTTCATCTCCGCCAGATTTGTGTGAAATTTCGTGTAAGAATGTTGCCAAATTTCCAACATAATTTTGCAGTAATAAATGGCTATCACGCATCCAGTGACCTTGGTATTCTCCACCTTCAATGATTGCTTCTGCTCCTGTGCCATGATCGCCTTCAGAGAACATATATGTTGGCTTATTAACTTCATCACTATTTAGCAAGTCTTTAGTTGACAAGTCTGTACATTCTTGAAGGATACGGACACCTTCTTCAAGCAACCTGATTTCTTTTGATTGTTCTTCGGTTGGTTGGTGTGGAAGTTTAGATGCATCTTTAGCATAAAAACTTTGCATTCCAACATCTTTCATACTCTTATTGGCAATTTTATAGCCTAGATTTTTTGCCATATCATAAGAAGATGTTGATGGCTTATCCAAATATACATAATGTGCATCTTTGAAATCTATTCCAAGTCCTCTTCTGTGGGCTTCTCTGACAAATGGAACATACATGTCATTTAGTCTATCTTTTTCTGTGCCACTTTCACCCCAGAATTTTTCCATTGAAGAAATTGTTTGTGTTAATTCTTCATCTGTCATTGTTTTGACATATCTAGAAAGGATTCTATTTACGTCATAAGAAGGGATTTGTGCTCTATCAACACCTGTGCCAAGTTCAAACTGTTCTCCTCCACTTTTTTCAACAAGTGTTGGGTGGTTCGGTTGGGTTTTAAAGACAATAGTTGCCCCTCTTAATCCATTGTTTGATTCTCCATCTGTTTCATAGCGTTGGATTAAGTATATATTTCCCTTTGCTCCGTCATCTTTTAGCTTAAAGCCAAAGAATTCATTTTCAAAATCAAGATTTTTGAAATCAGGGTTGTGCGGATGGTTGAAGTAATCTTTTGCTTCTAATAATTTATGTGCAATATCAGCATTTTCAGTTTCAAATTCTACAGTTGAACCTTTTACTTTTTCGCTGTTTTTAGAAAGAGTTTGGGTCATATAAGCAGATTTTAAATCGTCAGAAGAACGTCCATATGTCATCGCCCAATCTCCAGAAGCGTATTTGACATTTGTAATATCAGCTTTAGATAACAAACTTACGGCAACGGCTCTTGTTCCTTCTCCGTAACCACCAGCGTCTAGCGGGTCATGTTTTGTAGAAGAACCCATTTGGTCAAGATGTGAATAATCCCAACTGCTTTCGCCAGAAATTTTTATCTTGTATTTTCCTTCGGCTGTTTTATTTACTTCAATATTCACCCCTTCAAGAGTGTGTCCGTGACCGTCATAATAGTTTTGCAAAAGGTCTCGAGCAATTTTGAAGTTGCTCCATTGTAATTTTGTCCCGTAACGAATTTTTATTCCAGCATCTTGTGTAACATTTAATCTATAGTCATCTTCTGGATGAATTACGGCATCGTAAGGTTTTACTTTTACTCCGCCTTCATTAGGTATAGATAATTTTACATGTCCAGTGTTTCTCAATTCTCTCATAAGTTTACCTGCTTCTGGTAGAGGTGTAACTGCTACATGGGCTTTTTTAGGTAATTTTTCAAATGAGTTGATTTTGTCTGGTACATAGTCATTGCCAAACATTTCATTTCTTAAAGATTGATTTTTTTCTGCTCTTTCAATAAGTTCGGCAGCTTCAACTGGATCGTAAGTTATACGATCAGCCATTTTTTCTCGCATTTGAGCTTCATAAGCTTTTATATCAACAGGAGTTTCTGTTCTCAATTCAAATGGAGTTTTTAGTTTGTTGAACTCAGCTTCTGGCATGTTGAGAATGCGTTTCCATTCACTGAACTTATATTCGTTGCGTAGTTCTTGTGTTCTGGTTTCTAGGTTATGTTTTTTCTGTTTAAATTCCGCATCGCTACAATTTAAAAATTCCAAGGCTTTTTCTGTCGCACTATAACCATAATTTGGTGTTTTTTGTAATAGTGGAATAATTTCTCTTTTTGCGATTAGAGAATAGTCAATATTTAGACGTTCTTTTTCTGGTGTTTTGAGATATATTTCTCTCATGTCTTTAAGTTCGTCGTTACTTAGTAGAGGATATAAATCATTAAATTTCGCCAAAGTTTGTTGTTTAGTAGCCTCATCTTTGTATTGAGCATTTTCAAGAGCATAGTTCATGTCACTAATCGTTCTATCTCTGTCGCCAAAGTACTTTTCTAACCCTGATCTTGCTTGGTGTAGAGTGTCTGTTCCATAGTTAAAAGGTTTAGTTATACGTATAATATTATCTACGACATTTTCTTCTGCTTGGCTTAATTTAACACCCCTTAAAGTTCGAGAGCTTGCTTGTCCTATAAGTATTTGTTCAAATTCCTCTTTATCTTCACTAAAATTTTCTATTTCTTGTAGTTTTTCTGGAGGAAGATGCTTTTTAATAATTTCAATCAAATCCGCTCTATTCTGACTTATAACCTCAAATTCTGGAAGTTTAGTATATCCGTTATTGAGGTTATCGATTAGTTTTTGAGTTCTTTCTTTATCCGTTGCATAATTCAACATCATATCAACTTGGAATGATGAAATTTCTTTGTTTTCTGAAATTTTACTTGCAAGTTCAAGGTTGGTTTCGGTGGTTTTTCTAATGCAAGTTCCATCAAGATGAAGAAGAGCTTCAGCATTTTTCTCTACAAATTCTTTGCTATATACTCCTCTAGTTAATTTATTTAGGATTATGACAATATTGTATTTTTCGGCTTTTTCATCACCGTTTGCAAAAGCTTTTTGAACAAGGTCTTTTGCGATATCTAAATTGTCTTTATTTGTTTTATTCAAAATTTCGCAAATTTCTTCATTAGTTGCTTTTGCAGATTTCAATGTGTTTATAATTTCTATTTTGGCTGGAATATCTTCAGATTTTAGGTTTCTAAACATAATCCAACTCATGTCAGAATTGTTATCTAGCAAATCTTTGGTTTGAGAATATAACTGTTTAATTGCGTTAACGTCGCTATCTTCAAGTCCTTCTTGGGTTTTCGCAAACCATTCTTTAGAGATTTTTTCGCCCGCAAACGTATCATAAAGAGATTTTGTTTTTTCAACACTATAACCAATTGATAGAACATGTTTAAAGATATTATCATCTTTAATTATACTATCGTATTTACCAGTTTTGATTGCTTTGTAAAAATCAAGTTTTGCTTTTTGTTCCGTGCTTGAACCAGATAGCATAATTCTATCAAAACCCTCTAACTCATTTAATTTAGCTAAATCAGATGGTTCAATTCCTTGAATAAATTCTTTTGTTTCTTTAATGCTTCCTCCTGCAATCGCATCATAAAGTAGGGAATGTTTTATGTCATCAGATAACTCTTTTTGACCGTTGATTGTTTCAACGAGTTCTTTGAAATCGGCAATATTATTTGCATTTATTTTATCGATTATTTCATAACTATCTCTAAATTGTTTTTTGCCTTCTTCGGAATTAGTCCATTTCCAAAATTCTTTTACAGCTGCTAAATCTTCTGGAGTTGAGATTTTTTCAACTTTATTGCCATAAAGAATATTATGAAATTTCCCAACTTTTTCATTAAACTCTTTGATGAAATCTGCTTTTTGTTGCTCAAAGTTTTCAGAAGTGATTTCGGATTGCACAATTCCTTTTGGGATATTGCCAATAGTATTATTCCCAAGTTTTTTATTACGTAAGTCGTGTGCATCTTTTTCAGTTGATTGATTTTTTCTTTCATTAAAGACGTCTAGTAAATCACTTGGCACAATTAATGCATTTTTATCTGGTACAATTGTTTTTAATTCAATCTCATGTGGTAATCTTCCAGATTTTTCTAATTCTTTAAAGAATTTATCCGCATTTCCGCCTTTTGAGATGTGTTTTTGAAATTCTTTTGCAATTTGGGCTAACTCTGGTTTTTGTGTTAAAATCCCTTCTGCTATTTGATTGTATGGACATATATTATCAGCTTCAATTCTATGATTTGCTTCTGTTAATCCATTTACTGCTTTATTAAATTCAGTTGCAGAAGAATATTGCTGTCCTGTTAATAAATGTATTAAAAGTGCAGAATTTATTTTGACCGTTTCATTTCCAAGTTCTACATTATGATTTTTTGAATCATATATCGTTGATTTTACAAGATTTGGAAATTCTGGTTTATCAATAGTCGCAATAATTTTTTGAAGATTATCGCTTGTAATAAATTTGACAAAGTTAAATTTATCAGGACCTAAATCTTGGAAATTATCATTCAAAATTATTTTATCATATATAATCTTGTAATTATCCAGTATAAATCCTGCATTTCCCATGTTTTTATTCAAGAAATCTTGTAAATATCTAGGATTTGCTTCATTTATTATATTTAATCTTTTTGTAATAACATTTATATCATCATTTGTTCCACTGGCAATATTAGAGATTAAAAATTCTAATTCTTCTGGAGTTTTATTTTTATACCTTTCTGACAAATTAGATAAGATATAATCTTTAACTTGATTGCTAATATTGCTATCTGATTGAATAACGCCTTTAGGAGTATTATCAATTCTTGTTATACTACCATCTTCGTTTACTACAAAATTTTCTGCCTTTTTAGGAGAAGTATTCTCTTTTATATCTTGTGATGTTTGACCTGTTTTTAATTTAGCTCGCATTCTTGCCAATACATCTTTCATTGATTCTTCTTTTTCAAGAGTTAGTCCTTCAAGTTGAGTGGTATTATTGCCAAGTTTTCCACTGCCCAAGTGGTATGCTTCTCTTTCAACTCCTTGATTTGTATATCCTTTCATATCTTTATTTGGATCTATTCCGTTTGAAAATTCATCTTTGTAAATTCTCGTGATATATTCATTCAAAGAATTTTCTGGAGAGTGTTTTAGGTTATCATAATTGTCTAAAAGTTTTTTAGTATATGAACTTTTTAATATTTCTGAAAGTTGAGATTCTTTCTTTTCTTGAGGAATATTGTTGTCATTCATAATAACTTCTCTCAACCCTTTTTCTCCATATTGAGCTAAAATATCTCTATATTGAAGCATGTGAACGTATTCATGCGAAATAAGTCCTACCAATTTTTTTACGTTGTTTTCAGTTGAATTGATGTATATTGTACCTTTAGTCCAATCCGCTTGACCGTCAGCCTCTCCTGTTAAATTTTTCATTTCAATCTTAGGCTCAAAACCTTTCATTCCTATTTCTTCTGAAAGAATTGATATAACACCTTCGCAAAAGGCTTCTTTATCTGAACCACATTCCTTTGCTAATTTCTTGAAGTCTGCACTTCTATTTTTAGCAATATCTTTGAAAACATTGCCAAGTTCATTGTAATGTTGAGTTAAAGAATCTTTTAATTTCCCTGTAAAGATTAAAGAAGTTACTTCATCTTTAACTTCTTGGGCAGGCTCATTTAATCCTGCTTTTGTATCAGGATTGAATAAATCAACCTTTTCTTTTGATGCCTCTTTTTTCAAGTCTGCTTGTTGCCATTGTTTTTTTATTTTTTCTGTAACAACTTCTGCTGGATTTTCTTTTGTTGCTTTTTCAAGTAATGCATCTTCTTCTACATTCATACCTTTTGGTGCATTTGGATTAGCTTCAGTTGCGGTGGTTTTGCTATTCATAGCCATATCCATCAACATAAGGTTATTACAATACGCAACGATTTCTTCTGGCGTGTGTGCAACTTTTCTATTTCCGTTTGGCATTGAGACTTCATAAACTTCTCTGCCATTTACTTCTGCTTTTTGAACTTTTACATTGCTAAGCATTTCGCATTTTGAAAGGTTTTCATTCATCATACGTTCACGTTCAGCAATTGCCCCTTTATGCATGAAGATTAATTTTGAAATAGCTTTGATTTCACCTAAATTAGCTGCTTGACCTTTCAAGTGCTTCCAAAGATAATTTGTTAACCCTTCTTCTGTCAAATCTTTTGGCAAATGTCTTTGACCGTTCGCATCTGTTTTCAAAAGTTCTTTTGTAATTTCGTTTGCAGTTTCATACATTGTAAACCCTGCAACTTCAGCAACTGCTCCAGCTGTTTTAGCAACCATTCCTGGGGCTTGCTTCGCTATGAATGTTTTCATAACTTCTGTACCAGTTACAGCTTCTCCTTTTTCAAGAGTTTTCGCAACTCCTTGAACTGCTTTAGCTACTGGTTTTTCAAAGAGTTTCATTGTGCCTGAAACAACTTTTCCAACAACGGTTGAATTTAATAGACCTGCAAAAGCACCAAATTTGCCTGATTCAACATTACCTTCTTTATATGCTTGCCATTCTTTGACAGCATCTTCTCCAGAATATTGAATGTCTTTTGTTTTTAAATTGATATAATTTTTACTTGCATCCCAAGTTGTAAATGTAGCGGCAGATGTTACCATTGATCCTGCTACTCTGCCTACTGTTACAGCGTTTCCGCCAACATTCATTACTGTTGCTCCACCAATTTTTGATAATACTTTCGGAACATAAGGAGCTAATTTTGCGGCAATTTTCCCTCCAGCCCAAGCGACACCTTTGCCGATGGCTTCTGTTCCAAGTAACATTAGCACAATATCTCCTGCTCCATCTACATATTGTTGGAAGTTAACTTTATCTGTGGCACGCTTTACAACCCTATCACCAAATGCTTTGTCGTAAGCCTTTGTCCAATCTCCGCCCTTTTGTGCTTGTGCGATGAAGTTTTTTACAGAATTTTCATTGTAATCCTTGCCCGTTAAATCTTTGAATGCTTGTTTAAATTCACTTTCATTAGCAGATGCTGTTTTTAACCTAGAAACGGCAAATTGTTTCTCTTTTTCAAGTCGTTTTATTACTGCATCAAAACAAGTTGCAACGTCTGTTGGATTAACCTTGTCTAATAATTGCCCAAGTTTTTCTCTATAAAAAGCAACATTCATCCAGCCTTGGTTGCCTTGATAATTCTTAATTACATTGATTGCATTGTCATAAGCAAGAGCTATATTTTCTGCTGCAGCTATTCTAACTGCACGTTTTTCTTTTTCTGCTTTTGCTCTTGGGAAATTATTTTTAACATTAATTTCTGCTTGAGTTCTAATTTGAACACCTACGGTTTCAAGCATACTTGCAACACCATCAAGAGTTTTGTTGTTAAAGCCTTTGAAATCTTTTGCAGAAATTTTGTTTAATTGGGCTTGGTCAACTTGAGAAAGTCTATCAAGTACAGTTTTACCAAGTTCTGATTTAATATCTAGTTTTAGATGGTCTTTTACAAAAGTTTCTATTGAAATAGGCTTACTATTTCTTTGATAAGCCATAACTCCATAATTGTTATCCGCAACCATTGGAACTGTTTTGTTGCTATCAAATAAATTAATTCCCAATGTTTCGAGAACTTTGGCTTTTATATCGCTAATATTAGTTATTTTTTGAGATTTGCAGTATTGAATAGCACTCAAAACATTTTGTTTTTGTTGCGAATTTAAGTTATTAAATTTTTGGAAGAAAATCCTATTTTCAGTAGATGCTTTAAATCCGTATTTTGTAAGTTCTTGAGCTGGTTTTGATTCAGTAAGACTTTTTGCAATTTTAACGGTTTTTCCAGTTTTGTATGAGAAATCTTTGCCATTTAATATAATTAGCTTGTTTGCTTCTTCATTAATTTGGTTGTTGTCTGGATTTTTAACTCCAGATTTTAATAATTTATCTTTGGCAAATTCATATACATTGTCATAGCTTTTAGCTAGTTTTATATTTTGAACTTCGCCCGAATTAATCTCTTTGATAAGTCTTTTTGATTCAAATTGATTATATTTATTAATAGATTCTTCTTTTGACTTTCTTACACGCATAGGATAAGAATCCGCATTGAATTCCCCAGGGATAAGAATATCTGCTCCAACTTGAGTAATAGCATCTTTACCTTTTCGAGGGTTTAAGCGACGTAAAGTGTTTTCTTTAACTTTGAATTTTTGTGCAATTAGGGCTGGAGATTCCCCATTTTGAACAGTAGTTTTTGTATTACCTTTACCATCGTATAATGCGTATCTTTTTACCCCTTTTTCTTCTGTTTCTTGGACTAAGCGGTGTAATTTATTTGCATCATAGTTCTTGAGGTCTTTACCATTATACATTGTGGTAACTTTCTTACCGTCAAATTTAACTTTTTGTTCTAAAAGGTTTCCATCTTGAATATAGATACTGGTTACTGTTCCATCTTTTGAAATAGTTGTTCTATCAAGAAAATCTTCTTGGTCAACATTTCCGTATTTATCTGTTTCAAGTGCAGTTGTAATTACCTTGGTATTATCTGCTTTTGTAGTTTCTAGAGTTACGTATGCGAGTTTGTTTTCTTCGCTTGCATCGTGGTATTTATAAGCTGTAACAGTATCAATATTCCCATTCTTTTTCTTTGTTTGTTTAATTGGTTTCCCATCTTGGTAGTTAACAACGGTTTCAATATTGTTTCCTTTTTCATCTGTAGATGAGATTGTTTGCTCTATTATGTCATCGCCATCTTTGATTGTTGTTATGGTATTTCCATTTTCATCTGTAGTAACTTCCTTACCTTCAGATGGTAAGTTGTCTGAAGTTTCAGTTGTTGAACTTTTTTCGACACTTATACCTTTGTTTTCATCGGATTTGTTCGACGTATCGAAAATTTGTCCATTTGCAGTTGAAGATGCAGAAGTGTTTGGGTTTGCAAGATGTTCAAACCCAGGATATACAACGCCATTTGTTTGCATATCTTTTTGAATGAACAGCATAATTTGCTCATCAGTCTGATTGGTTAGTTTGTGCTGAGCTTTGTATTCTTGAATAAATTGTTTTTGCTGTACGTTATATTCTGCCATTATCTACCATTGTTATTGTTAGAATTTTTTTACGTAACAAAATGTCAGTTTCGCTTTTTTAAATATGAATAGCAAAACTGTACAGCCTTAGGCTGCTATTAAATATAACGTACTTTTCTTTTCTTAATTTACATATTTCTTGAAAAATCGTTACAATGGAGGATATTTGTTACAAATATTTATTCAAAAATAATTGGTTTTTGTTTAACAACTTGTCTTACGTAGTCGTAATAATCATTGTTTTTGTACTGCTTGCAGTTTTTTATAACTTCTTCTGCGGTTATAAATCCGTGGTTAACGGCAATTTCTTCCAGACAAGAAATTTTTACTCCCTTATTAAGTTCCATTGATTGAACAAAGTTACTTGCTTGGAGCATAGAATCGTGGGTTCCTGTATCAAGCCAAGCGAAACCTCTACCAAGAATTTCGACGTTTAGTTTCCCTTTTTCTAGATAAATTTTGTTTAAATCTGTAATTTCTAATTCCCCTCTAGCTGACGGTTTTAGCATTTTTGCATATTCGCAAACATTTTCATCATAAAAATACAGTCCTGTTACTGCATAATTTGATTTTGGATGTTTTGGTTTTTCTTCTAGTGATAAAACTTTTTTATGTTCGTCAAATTCTACAACCCCAAATCTTTCAGGGTCTTTAACTGTATATCCAAATACAGTTGCTCCCGTGTTGTTGTTTACAACGTTTTTCAATATTGTTGAAAATCCGTGTCCGTGGTAGATGTTATCCCCTAAAATGAGTGCAACTTTTTCTTTGTTAATCCAGTCTTCAGCGATAAGAAATGCATCAGCAATTCCTTTTTGTACATACTGAATCCTATATTCAATGTGTAAACCCCAGCGAGAACCATCACCAAGAAGTTTAACGAAATTGTCATAATCAGCTTCATTGGTAATGATTAAAATATCTTTTATCCCCGCAAGCATAAGAGTTGATAATGGATAATAAATCATTGGTTTATCATAAATTGGTAATAGTATTTTTGATATATGATGAGAAGCTGGATATAATCTGCTTCCTGCCCCTGCTGCTAGTATTATGCCTTTCATTATTCACTCCTTTAGTTTTTAGTTCTGTCTTGTTATTTAATCCCTGCCAATAATTTATTTTGCAATTTTTCTTCCCACGTATATGCACTTTGGATGCTTTCTTCTAGAGTATGTTTTGGGTTCCAGTTTAAATTTTCTTTTGCTTTATTGTTATCTGCAACCAAGCTTGCGGGATCTCCAGCTCTTCGAGGTTTCATTTCAACAGGTATATCTTTTTGTGTAACTTTTTCACAAGCTGCAAATACCTCTTTAACTGTATTTCCGTCATTCGTTCCAAGATTGAAGAAGTTTGTTTCTCCTCCATTATCCAAATACTGAAGAGCTAAAAGGTGGGCTTGAGCTAAATCTTCAACATTGATATAATCTCTTACGCAAGTTCCATCTTTTGTATCATAATCATCACCAAACATTTGGAATGTTTTACCATTATTGAATGTTGATTTTAGAATATTTGGGATAAGGTGGGTTTCTGGGTCGTGCCATTCTCCAATTCTTGATTTTAAATCTGCTCCAGCAACGTTGAAGTATCTCAATCTTACTGATTTCAATCCATATGCTTTATTATAGTCATCCATAATTTTTTCAATCATTAGTTTTGATTGTCCGTATGGATTGATTGGGTTTTGCGGATGTTTTTCATCTATTGGAATATAAACAGGTTCTCCATAAGTTGCAGCTGTTGAAGAAAATACAATCTTTTTAACGTTGTTTTCAAGCATTGCTCTTAGTAAATTTATTGTTCCGCAAACATTATTTATATAATATTTTTGAGGGTTCACAACTGATTCCCCCACTTGAGAAAATGCTGCAAAATGTACAACTTTTTCAATATTAAATTTCTTAAATACCGAATTTATGTCGTCAAAATTTGTCAAATCGCCTTGTTGGAATTCAACATTTCCATATTTTTGTAAAGTTTGAACTGTTTCAATATGGCCAGTCGAAAGATTATCAAAAATTACGACATCATTATTATTTTCTAATAAAGCCATAACACAATGGCTTCCGATATATCCTGCTCCACCTGTTACGAGTATCATTACTTGCAAACCTTCTCAAATAATATCCTTCTGTTTATAGTTTATCATCTTTTAGATATTTTGCATAGTATGTATAATTTTTTCAATTTTAACTGGGTGCAAATTTTTTTCATAGCTTAAATTCCGAATGAAATCTTGAATTTAAATCTATATCAACATCTATAAATTTTAAGGTATCTTCTACTTTTGATTGATTAAATTTCCACTGTAAGAAAGTTAAGTCCTCATATTGTTTGTAGTAATGATATCCAAATGTTTTTCTCCAAGATGTCGCAGAATACTCCTTTTTTAAGTTTAGTTCTTTACAAATTTCTTTAAAGTTTCGATATACTTGGATTCTATCTAAAAAATTTCCATTAATTGTTTTGAATAATGGTTCTTTATCTTTTCTGTTAATGGTCAGTTTTTTAATAAGGCTTTGGATTTCACTATTATTTGAATTTTTAGAAATAAAAGGCTTTTTTGCTTTAATGTCTGCAACCGTTAATTTTAACAATTCAACGAGTTTAGTTCCCGTATTTATTGCTAACAAGAATGCTAATAAATCCCGATAATTTTTAGTTTCTCGGTATTTTTGTTTTATTTTTTCAATATCTTCCAAATTTTTAATTGGTAAGCTTTTCATTCTGTTAAAGTGAAAATCCTTCCTAAAGTGTTTTGATTTCTAATTCTTTTCCACAACAAAATATTAAAAATGTTGCAAAACCTTTATATAAAATATAGTTCAATATTGTCTTAATAATAAATAACCCATGTGGCTATAAATTAGCCTTTTATTCTTAACCTTTACCTATCTGGATTAGTTATGCTATAATATATTTACCGTAGGAAAGGAAGTTTTTTATATGAATAAGACATTGGTCAAATATCCGTTTTTAACTAAAGAAGTTGAAATTTATGAAAGAGATAATGGGCATAAAATTATATTTGCTCATAAAGAAGGTGAAATGGTGAATGTTTCATCTTGGGTTAAAACTGGTTCAATAAATGAAGATGACGATAACAATGGTATTTCTCATTTCCTTGAACATTTAATGTTTAAAGGTACTCATGCTCATAAAGTTGGAGAATTTGATAGAATGTTAGAATCCAAGGGTGCAATTGTTAATGCTGCTACTTGGAAAGATTATACTTTCTTTTATGTAACGCTACCAAAAGGTATTGATAATAAGGATTTTGAATTAGCGATAGATTTACATTCTGATATGATGATGGATCCTGTATTCCCAGCAGAAGAACTTGGAGCTCCATTTGATATAAATGACAATACAGTTACGGATAAAAGAGAACGCCATGTTGTAATTGAAGAAATCAGAATGCGTAAAGATCAACCATGGACTAAAGTTTATAATATCTGTAATAAAAATTTGTATTCTTCTCATCCTTACAAACGAGATGTTATTGGAACTCCAGAAATTATTTCTCGTTTGACTAGAGAAGATATTGATAATTATTATAGAAAATTTTATACTCCAAAAAATGTTACGACTATTGTTGTTGGAGATTTTAATCACGATTCGGTGTTGAATACTCTTTGTGAAAAATTTGATTTTCCTAATCGTATTGAAAATGAAAATAGGGTAAATAATATCGATACTCCTGTATCAGAAACAAAATATATCGAAACAAAATCAAATGTTCAAACTGGTTATATGATGTTTGGTTGGCTTGGTCCTAGAGCGGCAGAGCTTAAAGATTCTATTTGTTTGGATTTAATTAGTATTATTTTTGGAGATGGTTCAAGTTCAAGATTACAGCAAAACTTGATTGAAAAACTTCCAGAACAAATCTTTAATATGATTGGTTCAGAACATTACCAATTTAAAGATGGTAATAATTTCTTTATTCAAGCAAACTTTAAACCAGAATATAAAGAAAAAGCATTGGAGTTAGTTAAGCAAGAATTGGCAAATTTATTAACAAATAGAATTACTGAAGAAGAACTTGCAAAAGCTAAGAAAAGGACAAAATCTCGTTTTGCATATGCTGCTGAAACTGTTTCAGAAATTGGAGAAACCATTGGTTATTACGTGACAGTTTGTGATGACTTGAAGCTAATTGAAGATTATTTGGCTTATTTGGATAGCATTACTGTTGATGATTTAGAAAATGCAATAAAAAAATATTTGTCATTAAATAATTCTGTGATTTCTGTTTTAATGCCAGAATAAAGAAAGGTTATATTAGTTGACTAATAATTTTGAAGAACAATTGGAAGACGTAAGGTTAAAATGTTTGCATTGTGAAAAATGCTCATTATGCAAAACTCGTACAAATTCAGTCTTTTCTGGAGGAATTCCAAATTCAAAATTAATGTTGATAGGAGAAGCTCCTGGTTATTATGAAGATATGAAAGGAGAACCTTTTGTTGGAAAAGCAGGTCAATTGTTAGACCAAATTTTAGGTTGTGTTGGCTTTTCTCGTAAAAAAGATATTTATATTTGCAATACCTTAAAATGCCGACCTCCAGAAAATAGAGATCCCTTGCCAGAAGAAAAATTGGCTTGTAAGGAATATTTAGATGCACAAGTAAATATTCTGAAACCGAGAATAATTTTGCTATGTGGTAGGGTTGCGGTAAATTCTTTTTTAGACACAAAATTAGGGATAACAAAGCTTAGAGGTAAGTGGTTTGAAGGTCCTAATTTTTCTAAAATGATGCCTATATTCCACCCATCTTATCTTTTAAGAAACGATTCAAAGGCAAAAGGCTCTCCGAAATGGTTGATGTGGCAAGATATAAAAGAAGTTCGTAGAGTTTATGATCAAATGAATTAAAAAAAAGACCTAACTTATAGCTAGGTCTTTTTTTTAGTATAGATTAATAATTTTATTTGATATTTTTTACCGCTTCAATAACTTTTGTCGCAGCTTCTTCTGGTTTCATCGGAACTTTTTCACCTGTTGCACGAGTTACAAATTCTACATTGCCTTCTGCGATTGTTTTCCCAACTGTTATTCTGAATGGGAAGCCAATAAGATCTGCATCTTTGAATTTAACCCCTGGTCTTTCATCTCTATCATCAAGAACGACTTCAACACCGTTTTCAAGTAATTCTTCATAGAGTTTTGTTGCAACTGACATTTGAAGTTCATCTTTCGTACTTACAGGAACAATAACAACATGATATGGAGCAATTGCTAAAGG
>ERZ869991.321-NODE-321-length-16485-cov-5.331302_pt1 | contig 16485 bp, 16 predicted proteins | sample MGYA00520862_ERZ869991 | MGnify/ENA primary metagenome ERZ869991 (study PRJEB32232, sample SAMN07284978) | human gut metagenome | biome: human-associated habitat; material: feces | host: Homo sapiens | place: Tanzania | collected 2014-08-11 ...
ACTTGCACCGGACGGCTATTCTGATGACATCCAATGCCAGCTGACGATGGCAGATTTATTCAGATAAAAGACGACCTCTCAAAAATGATAAAAAACCACGTTTTAGCATGAAAATGCAGATTTTGAGTATTTACAAAGGTTAAATATGTTAAATCTTCAACCCCCTAAAATGGGTATTTGTAAAGATATGCGACATACAAAATGGATGAAATCAAGTGAAAATACGAAAATCATAAGTAGCTGATAATCAAACACTCTTTTCATTCAGAAGAAAAGCGGCTCATAAATAGCACGTCAGTACATAACCTACTGTGATTCAATGACATTCATTATTGCATCGGAAAGTAAGTCGTGACAATCAATGATTAACCCCAGTACAAAAGTAACTGAAGAACCTGTAAAAGTGAACAGGTATGCTCCGGAATATGTAAAATAGGGTGTAAAATTAAACTTGAAATAATTAATATCTTCATCGTCAATTATTTTACACCCTATTTCAAATTTGAGGTATTAGAGTTTATGCTTAATATCATCAAGTTTATCCGCAATACCTTGGTAAGAGTCTGCCTTATAATAAGGAAGTACTGCAACACGAACACCACCATCAATTATCGTGTAATTTCCCTCCTGCAGTTGAAGACTTTGTATAATATAATTAGTATTTAAGCCAAATACTTGGATTTCAACACATCTTGTTGGAAATTCATATTCCCAAAGTCTGAAGACTACTCTAAGCTTATATGGTGATCCGTGTTTATCAACCAACTCCTTAGACATTGGAATTTCCCAATTCCAAACATCAAAGACTGGACTTTCTAATAATTTATGCTCATTTTCATCCTCAAAAAGCATTCCATTTTGATCGTAAAGCTTCTTAATAATGACGTTACGTTCTGTGTCCAAAAGCATTTTGTCCCACCTTTTGTATGGGATGCAGATACCAAATTGATATCTTGCTGAGATTCTGAAAACATCTTTTGCAGCTTCTCTTTCTGCAATCCAGTCAAATAAAGCAACAGAACGAGAATCATTAACCAAACGATGAAACATCATTCCAAATCGTTCGTCTTGCCCTTGCTCTGGCTGTGCACAATCAATAAGTTCCTGCAGATAACTTTTCATATCTTTGCTTTGATCAAAATAATTGCAGAACATGGTTCTAAGCCTTTCAAATCTGCGTATGGTATTTTTCAAGAACTTGTTCTTTTCTGCATTTTCTGTTATATACATATCACTTAATCCGTTCCAATCATTAATTTGGGCTAAGATTGCACGTATAAGAATATGCTCTTTTCGATATTCAGAGCTAATACCTTGACCATCAAAAAGTGTTTTTATAACATTAAAACGATTTTCAAAATCAGAACTGGAACCTATGCCTGGAGTAAAAAAGAAACGAATACTACCTTTGAAAAAAGAATGCTGTTCTGCTGTAATGAAAACCTTCTCCCATGATTCATCAAACTTACCAGATGTGAACATTTCTTTAGCCTTCAAAACTTCTTCTGCTAGTTGTCCGGTTTTAAAATCAAATGTTGTCATAGGCTTATAGAAGTTTTCTGTTACTGCACCTTCACTTGAAATCAGTTTCGACATATTTTTAATGACACCGATTGCAGGTAGAATATCTTCAATCTGCGTGTTCTCGATTACATTAAATAGGACACGAAGCATCTGTTTGAAACAAGTTTGTACATTTGCATCTGTAAAAGAACATCTATCTGGTAATGCCGCAAGAAACATCATGACAGCAGAAAAAGCTACTCTCTTGTGTAACGTATAGTTGTCTGTGTCTATACAGAAGTCTTTCAGATTTCCATAAGGATCTTGTTTTACCGCGTCCTCAATCAAATTTTGATTGATGTGTAATATTTCGAAAATTCTTGTTATCTCGATAAAACAATCAGAGATCTCATCCTGATATGAATCAAACAATTGAATATAGCAGCTTTTCCAACATAACAATTTTGTCTGACCTTTGTCCTTTTGTGGGGTAATTGCATAAAAGAAATCAATGATAGAGTCTCTGTTATTTGATGAATAAGCAAAATGCTCTGCAGCTTTTGAAAAGAAATATCTGTTGAAAAAGCGGAAATATCTGTATCCAATTGCTTTATCATCTGTTTTAATTAAGCCAGTATCATCCATTTCTTTTCTCCATAACATATCAACCCAACTCGCATCAATCATTGTTGTAAAATACAACCAGAATGGCTGGTTTGTTTGCCCATAGTTTGTTGTATATTTTGAGTCATGTCTTTCCTCCTTCATATACTTTACGATTGAAGCTTTGAAGTTTTCGAATGCTGTTAATGAAAGACCACGTGAATTCATTTTAATATAAAGCTCGTCATTCATATCAAATTGCTCAAGCATAAGTACATAAAAGCAAAGCTTATTAAGTTGAGGGGACAAATTTGTACAATGCAACGCATTGTATTTTAGATGAATGGCATCTATCATATTGAGCATAGCAACAATAGTAGGATCACAGTTGTAGTCATCCGTAAACCATTTTAATCCCTTGATAATGCGCGAAGGAGTTTCACTATCAATGTCTATCAGACTTGTAGTGATATGATCAAGGAATGCCCTCGAAGTATCTCGGGTTTCATATGTGAACTTATGAAGAAAATCAGGTAAGGATTTATTTTCTCTAGTAGACATGTACCAATATAGCAAGAAAAGTGTTGTTGCTCGCTGCTGACCATCCAATAGTTCAAAGCCATCATGTATGTCAGCTGTGCTTTGCTTTGAGCCAAATAAAAAACTCAATTCCATTGGAGCTGCATCTTTATCAGTCAGTGTGGCAAAGATATCATCGAGAAATTCACTTCTCACTTCATTTTCTGAAAGTCTACCTTGTGCATAGGCTCTCTGAATTTTAGGAATAAAAACCATAGAGATCGGAATGAATTCTTCCTTTCCTTCATTCTCTATGCATACGCCTTTGCTAAGTAAGCTTTCTAAAGTATTTAATTTTGATGTTTTCATCTTTTATTGCTCTTTATTTTCATTGACTGATTCTGATTCTTGATCTCTATATTTCTCTTTGAAATCTTTAATTTCTTTCAAGAGAAAATTATGGTATGCTTTCTTGTCTTCCAAATTCCATTTCCACTTGGCATCACTTGTATTAGCGAATTCTTTGCGGAATACGTTCTGTGTGCAGACAGGAACAAATACACCATGTCTAATACGCTTAGTCAGAAAAGTATTTTTCCATGCAAAAATCATATTTTTATATCCTCGATTTGTGCCAGAGTCCAGAAGGGTTAGATTTCCAATCCAGTTTTTGCAGAGTTCACTATCATCTTCTTCCACTAATCTGTATATGCTCTTAACGATTTCATGAAGAGTATCCTGTTTATTATTGATGTCATCTTTAATTTTCGGATCAATATCTTCATAGATATCATATAGCTTTTTGAAACTGTCTTCTTTAAGCAGCAATTCCTTGACTTTATCAATACTTAAGGCTTCTTTAATCCAGCGATACATCTGTGCGGGATCTTTGAGCGAGTTGGTAGTAGCAGAATCAATATGTTCAATATCCCATCCATAAGTATCTAATGCATCGAATGGGAAACGATATATGCTACTCATAATGTCACGAGCAGAACGATTCTGATCAGACTTTTTCTTTTCCTCATCAGGACAGTCAATCTCTTTCAATGCAGAGTCTATTGTTTTATTCAGCTGAAGAACATTGATGAATAAAAGTAGGTCATAGATAGCTCCATTATCGCTGCCATAGAATAATCTTAAGTATTCTGATGTCATCCCAAGGTCTTCATCCTTTTTGGGTTCAGGACTGGAAATTTTGAAACTATCAACCAGTTTACGTCTTATTTCTCTGTTAAGTTCATCGATAAAGTTATCTATTGTAGTAACATTTTTCTGGTCAAATATATCCTGTATCTTGCGAATTGAAAGAGATGTTGTCTTGGAATTTGTAAGAATGCCCACAAGATTGTAGATTCTTGGATTGTTATACCAGTTCGTTATCATTCTAAAACATTCCATGACTCTTTCCCATAAATCGTGGATTGCTTTAGCACTTTCTTCATCTGTAGATGTGCGATTTAACTTGTTGTAATAGTATCGATATAAATCGTCATCCTCAGGTCCTCTATTTGATACTGATGTCCCATTGTCTGTTTCATACAGATAATCAAATAATATTCTAATCCGACCATCTTCTTGAAAAAAATCAGTACCTATAAATCCCCAGAAATCATTTCGATGAAGCGTGTTTTCAATCATCTCCCAGTCTTTAGCTATACTCAACTGTTTCTGACTACTACTTTCATTTTTCTCTTTACGTTGCATAAACAGGGCTCTGATCATTTCAGTCTCTGTTAATTTGATTTTTCCTTTGTTTTCACTCAGGAATTCAGCTATTGCATCTTTTGAATCATTTAGCTCATACCATATAAACTGAACATTTCCTGTAGGATCTTCAGTTTCCTTTGTATTATTAAGCAGTTGAAACAGTTTTGTGGTTACAGTAATTGCATTATATTTATCTTTTGTATTTAATAGCTGGAATGTATCCTTTGCTGTCATCTTTTCTCCCTCGGATGGATATAGCCAGTTATCTATATATTTGTAAGCATTGTGTACATGAGCGATATCAATATCCTTAATATCATCATTGGTTAGATCATGGAAACCTAATTTTTCTATAGGCAGAAAATCATCAGGACGTGTCTCGTAATATATATGATATAATTTACTGCCATCCATCCTTCTAGTGTATTCTTCGCTACTTCTTATATTATTCTCTTTGAGGAGATAACGATATAGAATCATAATTGACGTTAATCTTTGCTGGCCATCAATAACTTCGTAAGCCATTTTCTCCTCTCCATTGATTTTGAAGAAACCTTTTCGAACAATAAGTGGTTGTAAACTATAGAATGGCTTGACACCTTCAGCAGGTTTGGCTTTTAGGGCATATTCCAAGAGATCATTACACAGGTCTACAATTTGCTTTCTCCCCCATCTATAGCCTCTTTGATAGGAAGGTATGAAAAAATATCTGCCATCAAATAATTCACTAACAGCAATCTGGCTAATAGCGTTATTACTGTCTTTGATAACATCTTCAGTTTTAATTGAATCCATATGATTATCCATTAATATAATACGACTTATATATCAGTATATTAGAATGCGTTTAAAAAATTTTTATCTTTATGCAATTGAAAAACTCGTTTTTTGTGTAATATTTTTGTCCTACGAATTGTTTCTTGCACCAATCCTCAATCCGCTCTTCTATACTTTTTATTGTCTTAGCCATTTTGCTTTTTCTAATTATACCAATTTACTTTTCATACCCCTCATAGTAATAGCTCTGCTCTATTCCCTTGAATATCACTTCGCGGTTCTCCGTGTCTGAAGTGAGATTCTGCGAGAGCAGATAGCGCAGTTCGAGGTCGTTGATGGGTGAGCGTTCCATTGCCGAGAGATATTGGTCTTTGTCCACATACTGCCAGTTAACCACTTTACCAAGAGAGCGTTTCAGTATCATGTCGAGCCAGATGCGGGTGGAACGACCATTGCCCTCCATGAAAGGATGACACACGTTCATCTCAACATATTTCTCTATGATGTGCTCAAAAGTGTCTTCTGGCATCTTTTCTACGGCAGAGAGGGCTGCTTCAAGATAGAGGGTATTGACAAAACGGAAACCGCCTTTGACTATATTCTTATCACGGATAACGCCAGCAAACGGGTATAGACCATCAAACAGATAATGGTGTATCTGCAGAAGACCTACCATCGTGCCGACAGGTATATTGTCTATATCGCCAGACTCATAGAGACGGTGTGCGTTATCTAACGATTTTTCGTCAATTTCATTTGTTGTCATAATCTTCTAATTGTATTCGTCTTACTGGTTTGATGAGATATTTCACTACGAATTCTTGTTGCAAAGATAAATAATATCCATGTAAAAGAAGAATAAAAACAAATGACTTATGCTATAATAATTTCGTTTACATCTATTTCCCAATAAAACAACTCTGATTCATGGTTTCTAATACAGCCTTCGTTAGGTGGCAACCTGGCAACCTGGCAACCTGTTTTTTAAATCCTTACGCGCGGGCAGGAAAAAAGAATTATATTTGTATTTATATTATATAATAAGTAAAATATGTTTAGAATATAGCTGCCATGTTGCCAGGTTGCCACCAATGAACAAACACTTGTAAGTGTCATGGATTACTATGCTAAGGTCGTTTTTTTACGTTACAGATGTCGTTTCTTGAAAGAATATAAGCTTTTTCGAAGAAAAATCACTATTTTTGCATATTGAATAATCAAAAAACTCTATGCCTACAAACAAGAATGCGCAGCTTCGCTATCAAATACTCGACCGATGCTTTAGCGATTTTCATAGAACATATAGTATTGAGGACCTCCTTGATAAAGTCAATGAGTCCCTCATGGAGTTGTATGGAACACAAGTCAGTATACGTCAGATACGTGAAGACATCAAATACATGAGAGATAGGGTCTCCTACAATGCACCTATTGAAACATATCCTTTCGACGGGAGAAAAAGTTACTACCGCTATTCAGATCCAAGCTTCTCTATTTTCAACGACGAATTGACTATTAAGGAAGTTGAAACGCTACGCCATGCCATAGATACACTCAGTCGTTTTCGTGGAGTGCCTGCCAATGCTTGGTTGGAGGATGTTATCTCAAATCTTGAGTTCAGGTTTGGCATGAAATCAGAGACAGAACACGTTGTGTCATTCGACAACAATGCCCTGCTGAAGGGAACAGAGTTCTTGGGAGAACTCATAGAGTCTGCATTGAATCATCAGCCATTGAACCTGCTCTATCGCACTTTCGCCGGCAAGGAACATGTTGCCGTCATCCACCCATACCATATCAAGCAATTCAACAACCGCTGGTTCCTCATCGGATTGCAGGAGGGCAGTCATGGCCATTACATTACCAATAAAGCCCTCGATCGCATCGTGAAGTTCTCACGTGCCAATGTACCGTTTATTCCCAATACTGAAATAGACTTCAATGAGTATTTCAAGGACATCGTCGGTGTAACATTACCCGAAGATCATCCGGTGGCAGAGGAAGTGCTGTTGAAGTTTGACGAAGCCCGTTTCCCTTATGTGGTCAACAAACCCATACATCCTTCACAGGAGATTGAAGACGAAGAGCAGCATATCATCAAGCTCATGGTTCGTCCTAACAAGGAACTTGAAGCATGCATCTTTTCATTCGGGAATCAGGTAGAAGTGCTCCGTCCAGAGTGGTTGAGACAACAAATCGGCTCTAAAATAAAGGATTTATTAAAAAAATATTCTATTGTGCAGAAAGGCTGCAATATAGATGAATAATTTTGCAAAAAGAAAATGATAAACGACGCAGACATAAGTGAGAACCAACTGCTCCACAGCTACGGAGAGAAGGTATGTATGAATCTTCTTAAAGATCATACCACCCAGCAGAATATCTACTGGGCTACGGATTCGTATGCCGACTACGGAGAGGATTTTACTTTCTTTGCACCTGTCACGCTCGACAAGATTACATCCTATGCCTCAAAAGAAGGCAAGGTGATTACGAAGGAGCAATATAATGAGCTAATAAAAAACAATCCAGAGGAGAAAGACAACTACCAGGAGATTATCCGACCACGTGCCGTAAAGTCGAAGGAGGAGCAGACGCAGCGTGCCAAGGATAAGGCAGAGGTATTTACTCCTGCATGGATTTGCAATGCGCAGAACAATCTCATTGATGAAGAATGGTTCGGCAGAAAAGAAGGACTCTTCAATTCGCCCGACCCAAAGAACCCTCAGCGATGGATTGACAATGAGGATAGGATTGAGTTTCCAGAAGGTAAAACCTGGAAAGACTATGTGGCAGATACCCGTCTGGAGATTACCTGTGGCGAAGCGCCATACCTCTGTAACAGATATGATGCCGTTACCGGTGAGTATAACGAGAATGTGAAATATCGCATAGGAATGCTCGACCGCAAGCTACGAATCGTGTCTGAGAACGCGAAGAATTCCAAGGAATGGATTCTTTGGGCTAAGATTGCTCTCCGTGCAACATACGGATTTGAATGGCAAGGCGATAACCTCCTACTTGCCCGCGAGGCTCTCTTCTTTACATTCGAGGAGCATTACATCGCCCAGTTTGGCGAAGAGAAGTTCAACCGGAACAAGATGCGCATGATGCCGGGTGTAGCCTATATCATCTCCTGGAACGTGTGGCAGATGAATGGACTCTCCTATGGTCTTCCCGGTTACACGCCCACTGAACTGACAAGCACCCAGAAGCAGCAGCTCCATGACGAATACAGTCAGAAGAAGAAAGCACTTCAATGTGACCTGTTCTATACAGAAGAAGCTTTGCAGAAGCTGGACAATGAACTGGAGTCGAGACTAAAGGCAGAGGCTCCGCCACAAGAGCGGTTTTGTCTTGTCAAAGACTTTCTGAAAGGTGTCAACCTACAAAAAGCGACACTGAGCAACAGGGACTTTCACGACTCGGCGGCACAGAAGCAGACATTTGAATCGTTAGTGAACAAAATAAAATGAATACGAACGAAAATTTAAAATACATATATATATTGAATACGGATTATTCTGATTTTGACTGATTGCAGATTCAACTTCAGAATATCAGTAATATCAGAAATATCCGTATTCAAATTATATCTGTATTAAACAAAGCAATTTATAATATATATGGCAACATACGAGACACTTGAAGAAATAAAAGTCGGACAGCAACATGCTGCCGACAACATTATCACTCTTCGCTCCGAGCAGAGGAACGCTATCGACCATGCCAAGGAGCATTTTTGTAAGCGGAGCGGAAGACGTGGTGAATACCTGTATGACGTTCTGCCTGAATATCGCCAGTTTCTCTGGAATGCCAAAATGCGTTTCGGCAAGACCATCTGTGCCATGCAGCTTATGCGAGAACTGGATGTCAGGCGCACCCTTATCATCACCCACCGCCCTGTGGTTGGAGAAAGTTGGCTGCAAGCCTTCAAGCAGGTTGTGGGCAGCAAAGATTCCGAACCTAAGGTAAAAGGCAATAGCGATATCCACAACACCTATGGCTTCGGTATGCGTTCTGACGACGAGAGTGAGACCGTGGGTAACTACTACGACCTTGAAAAATTTGTAGAGACTCCAGACAATCATTATGCCTTCTTCGTCTCTATGCAATATATCCGCCTTTCTGAGCTTGTCAACAGTAAGACGCAAGCCAAGCACCTGGACCAGCAGCAAGAAGACGGTCAGCAATCAGCCTCAGCCAAGCAGAACGAGAAGTTGAAAGCCGACATCCTTAAAACCGACTGGGATCTTATCATTATCGATGAGGCTCACGAGGGCACGCTCACCTCCCTTGGCAAAGGCGTAATCAAGGACTTTCTAAAGAAAAAGGAGACCAAGATGCTTTATCTCTCGGGCACTCCTTTCAATCTCTATGAGGATTTTAAAGAGGATGAAATCTACACCTGGGACTATATCGCCGAGCAAACTGCCAAGCATAACTGGTCTCTGGAACATCCCAACGAGAAGAATCCATACGCTGAACTGCCGAAGATGAATATCTTTACCTACGACATTACCAAGAATATTGATAACATTTTGGATCAGACTGGTGTGTTCTCATTCCCAGAGTTCTTCCGTACATGGACGGGCAATCCGAGAGCCGATAAAGCTGACATGCCCGATGGGGCTAAAGGTCGTTTTGTGCATGAACAGGAGGTTTCTGAATTCTTGGATTTGCTCTGCAAAAAGGATGCTGAGAACAATTTCCCGTTCTCTACCAACGAATATCGACAGATGTTCCGTCATACCCTTTGGGTGGTTTCTCATGTCAACGAAGCAGCAGCCTTGGAGCATATGCTGAAAGAGCACAAGACTTTCCGTCGCTTCGATGTAGTGAATGTTGCAGGCAAGAGCGATACCGACGAGCAGAACGAGAATGCGCTCGACAAGGTGCTTAAAGCGATTGGCGACAATCCTGAGAAGACTTCTACCATTACCATATCCTGTGGTCGTCTGACTACTGGCGTTACTGTTGCGCCTTGGACAGCCGTGTTCTATCTGAAGGGTGGCGACCGTGCTGCCACTTACATGCAGACTATCTTCCGTGTGCAGTCGCCCTACAAGACTCCTGATGGAAAGTTAGTCAAGAAAGAATGTTATGTATTCGACTTTGCACCCGACCGCACGCTGAAGATTGTTGCCGAGACTGCTAAGTTCTCTTCTATGGCTACAGCCAAGGAGAAGAAAAAGCAGGAAGGTGATGAGGAGAAGACGCAGGAAATGCGTGATAAGGAGACTGTTCGTGACTTTATTGAGCTTTGTCCTGTTCTTTCTATGGATGGTGGCAAGATGAGTCCGATGGATGTCAACGACATCTACAAGCAGTTGGAGAATGTGTTTATCGACCGACTGGTACGCAAGGGCTTTGACGATCCATGCCTCTACAACCAGGATGAGCTGAACCGGGTGAATCCGGACATCATCAATCATATTGGTGAAAATGGCGGCAAGGCTCCGGATGAAAAGCGCAAGGATGCCAGCAAGTCTGTTGACCTGAGCCACATGACTCCAGAGGAGCGTGCCGAATGGGAGGAGAATATCCGACAGAAAAAGGCGGAAGCCAAGAAGAAAGCGGTGGAAAAGCTGAAGAAGGACGAGGAGTTTAAGAAATGGTGGGATGGTGCTTCTGATGAAGAGCGTGAGCAGTGGCTGAAGGATGAGGCTGAGCGCATTGCCCGACGTGAGAAGGCGAAGGAAGAGCGTGAGGAGTTCAAGAAACGTATGACCAATATCCGTGGCATCGCACTACGTATTCCGTTGCTGATGTATGGTGGTGCTGATGCCGGTGACCCAAAGGACGAACTGACGGTTGACAACTTTACCCGAAAGATTAAGGATGAGTCATGGACAGAATTTATGCCAAAGGGAATCTCGAAGGAAGATTTCAACAAGATTCGCAAGTGCTTCAATGCTACCCGTTTCGAGGAAGCGGGAAAGAAATATCGTGCCCTTACCCGTGAGGCAGACTTCATGCATATCGATGAGCGCATCCGTCAGATTACGGAGATTTTCTCTTATTTCCGCAATCCTGACAAGGAGACGGTGCTTACTCCTTGGCGTGTGGTGAATATGCACATGAGTGACACCATTGGTGGTTGGTGCTGGTACGACGAGACCTTTGACGAAAAGACTGGAGTGCTCGACACGCCTCGTTATGTTGACCAGGGCGACGTAACTCGCCAACTCTTTGACAATGTAGACCTTGCTGGAGAGGTGCAGACAAAGATATTGGAGATCAATTCAAAGACAGGTCTCTACCCTCTTTATGTCACCTACTCTCTCTTCCGTCGCCGCTTGGATGAATACATCAAAGCGGAATGCATCGACAAGGAGACGGTCAGCGTGCAGGAAGAACAAGTGGTTTGGGATGATATTGTGCAGAACAACATGTATGTTATCTGCAATACTCCTATGGCCGTGGGTATCACTCGCCGCACCCTCTTTGGCTTCCGTCAGGTTGACCAGAAAGCGAATATCAAAAACGTACAATTAATCGAACGCGCTTCCAAGGACCAGCAAGGACTCGTGAAAGAACTGAAGTCCGTGGGTTTCTGGAAGGGCAATACAAGTAAACAAGAAATGAAATTTAATGCTGTGGTGGGGAATCCACCGTATATGCTTAAGCAAGATGCAACAAGCGATACACCTATATATCACCAATTTATGGAATTAGGTTTCCAACTTTCTCCATTGGCAACATTTATTACACCAGGAAGATTCTTGTTTGATGCAGGAAAAACTCCGAAGGAATTCAATGACAAAATGCTAAATGACGATTATTTTAAGGTTGTAAAATATGAGCCAGATAGCACGAAAATATTTGATAAAGTTGATATAAAAGGAGGTATTGCTATAACTATGCACAATACCAACAAGAAATATGGACGAATTATCAGATTTACTTCTCACGATGAGTTGCACACCATTTTAAAGAAGGTAATTGAGCACAAAGATTTTGAATCTATTGACCAACTTATCTATCTTCAAAATAAGTTCAACCTAAAAGAATTATACAAAGATTATCCTGAATACAAGACCATCATAGGTAGTAACGGAAGAGAGAAGCGTTTGACAACATCTATATTCAATCAGCTTGGCGTATTTTCTTCGGTAAGAACGAATGACGATGATTTGGAAATAATAGGTCTCATAAACAACAATCGTGTATATCGTTATATACCAAAGAAATATATCGAAGCGCATGAAAATTTGTATAAATACAAGGTAGTGCTACCTAAAAGCAACGGCTCTGGCGCAATAGGAGAAGTATTATCAACGCCGATTCTCGGCGAGCCGATTCTCGGCTATACTCAATCCTTTATAGGAATTGGTGCTTTTGAAACAGAAACTGAGGCAGATGCGGCTCTCAAATATGTCAAAACAAAATTTATGAGAACGATGTTAGGCATCTTAAAAGTTACCCAAGATAACAATACTGATGTCTGGAAGTTTGTCCCCCTCCAAGACTTCACGTCAAACAGCGACATCGACTGGAGCCAAAGCATTCCCGCCATCGACCGTCAGCTCTACGCCAAGTACAATCTCACGGACGACGAGATATCGTTTATCGAGAAAATGATTAAGCCGATGGAGTAATTCGATTAAAAAGAAACGACAATGAACAAGAAAGACAAGGACATAGCTCTCTTCGTTGCATTTTGCATTGAAGAGTATGCAGCAGAAAAAGGAATGACTGGCGAGCAAGCACTTGACTTGTTTTCACAGTATGCTGTTACAGATTATCTCTGCAAATGCTATGAGCCCCTACACACTCAAGGGCGCCAATGGCTCATAGCGGAGATAGATGATTTTATTAAGCTAAATAAAAAGGACAAAGCATGAAGGTTTATCACGGAAGTTTAGTAGAGGTGGAACATCCACAGATTCTCACCCCTAACCGCACCCTTGACTACGGCAAAGGCTTCTATACAACAACCTCTGAGAAACAAGCCAAGGATTGGGTGAAAAGACGCATGATGGAAACAAAGACTTCATCCACGACTACGACATTGTATATGGCCCCGTAGCCAACGATAGAGTGTATCTTCAGTTTGGGCTGTATGAAGCTGGAGCCATTAGTGTTGAAACGCTTGTCCGTGAGCTCAAGACCTAAAAACTGGTAGACCAATATCTTTTCCATACAGAGAAAGCTCTTGATGCTCTTCATTTTATAACTTCAATAAAAATAGAAATGTAACATGTTTCAGATAAATCAGAATAACCTACACCTGCTACTGCCTGGAAAAATAAGCTGGCTTGTGGAATACCTGCATGATGATTATGGTTTCGATCTCAAAGAGTGTCTCAATCGCATCTACCATTCTGAGTTGTATAAAAAACTGACCATAGAGAGCACCAAATATTGGCATTTGGGGCCAGTTGATTTGTATGACAAATTGAAGACAGAACTAAAGGACTAATTTGGAAACAACATCGACCGTTAGCTCTACACCAAGTACCATCTTACGGACGAGGAAATATCGTTTATCGAGAAGATGATTAAACCAATGGAGTAGTCAATATTCATTCAGAACGGTTCCCGAAGGCAGGAAGCGGGCTGAAAGCCCAGCAAGCACATAGCCCAGGGCAAGCGTAGCGACACCCTGGGAATGGAATATAAAACATCAATCATCAACGCCCTGAAAGGGCAAAAGCATAAAGAATATGGCATATACAGACAATGAAACATACAGACGTATCCACTTCGCCGTTATGGCAATAGAGAGTGGAGCACGCAAGTTGGGCATTTCAGGAAAGGAGATGCACGACCGCCTGCAAAAGCAAGGACTTATACATCGCCGTCTGATAAACAGATATGAAGACCTTCACACACAAAGTCTCGACTGGGTGGCAGACGACATTTGTGAAACTTTATTAAACTGGGAGAAAGAAGTATGATTACGCTATATCATGGCTCGTACATACAGGTGGAAACACCGCTTGTAAAGTTAGGCAGGAAGAAAGTAGACTTCGGACAAGGATTCTACCTAACCAAGCTACGTCAGCAGGCAGCATCATGGGCAAAAGCAATAGCAGAAAGAAAAGGGCGCAAAGCCCAGCCAATATTGTCCACTTACTCATTTGACTACGGTTCTGCCATTGCAGGTGAATACCGAGTGAAGATATTTGAAAGCTACAATATGGAATGGTTAGAATATGTAGTGGATTGCCGTAAAGGTGGCACCATGCAACTTGCATATGACATCGTGGAAGGAGGTGTCGCTAATGATAACGTCATCGACACGGTGGAAGACTACGAGAACAACATTATCACAGCCGAACAGGCATTAGGACAACTGAAATACAAGGCTGTAAACCATCAAATCTGCATATTGAATCAAGAAATAGTAGACAAATACTTGTCATTTGTTTCATCAGAAATATTAGAAGAGGAGGATAAGCTATGAGAGATACTGTATTATGGCGTAAACAAAGCCGAATAATCATAATGTTGGCAGATGCTTTGCAAATAGATGCAGAGCGAGCACTAAACTTGTTCTATTCAACTAAAGTTTACCGACAGCTATCAGACTCGAAATATAACTTACAACTGATGAGTGACGACTATATTCTCGAAAACCTCTTGGAAGAGCTGAGGGAGACTCAATAACTGTACGTCCAAGCCGTCGACCGTCAGCTCTACTCCAAGTATCATCTCACGGACGACGAGATATCGTTTATCGAGAAGATGATTAAGACGACGGAGTAAGTTCCTCTCGAAGAGATCTTTAAGAACAACGGTATCAATAACAATATAGATTATGCCAAAGAAAGAATATACATCTCTACCAAGCGACTATCCAGTATGTGAGCATACCAACTGCCCGATGGCAGCTACTTGCTTGCATCACATTGCCTACTCCACTCTGATGGAGCAGGAAAAATATCTGCGTCTGATCAATCCTACCAAATGCAGTAAGGACAAGTCATGCAGCTTCTATCGCGACTGCAAGCCTGTAACCTACGCCCGTGGATTCACCCAATTCCAGAAACGCATGTTCCCCGACCAGTACAACCGCTTCATGTCGATTTGCATCAATCACTGGAGCCGCAACCCTTACTTTGAGCGTCGCCGTGGCGACCGTTCTCTCCCACCCGATGAGCAAACATTCATCCTCAATACGCTGAAAACGGTGGGAGTAACCGAAGAGATGAAATTCGATCATTACGAAGAGAAAATCAACTGGTATGACTAACTCTCAGTACTTGCCATAAGTACTGGAGTAATCCTATATAAGTACCGCAGTAATCCTTACTAAGTACTGGAGTAATCTCATAGGAGTACTATAACAATATAATAAGCAAGGAAAAAGTTAAACCATAACTTAAAAAAGACAATATGACATCAAACGATATAAACGACATGATGCTCTATGGTGAAAACATTGGTAGTGGCTATCCAACTATATTAAAGACATGGAAGGAACAAAACTGGCGCAAACCGATCTTGATAGATCGAACAGAATTGCGTCAGGTAGATCTCACTCTGCCTATGGTAAGTCTTCTTCCTGCATCAACTTTAGCAGAAATGCACATGGTTATTGGGTAGTAAATAATAGTGAGAGTTCCGAAAAATAGAATGAAAGAAATGAAACAAGAGATTAAACCAACTCCAGCATCCATCCGCAAGGCTTACGTGGAAGAATATCTGAAACGCAGGACTGATGCAGAGGAGTTTGCCCGATTCACGGAATCGGAGCTTGCTGACTTCATCCGAAAGCATGAGTCACTACACTTTGAAAGCATCTATACGCAGCTCGACCATAACTACTATGACCGAGTACGACATGACATAGCCATAGACGGAATGATGAGATCGGAGGATAATGCTGCAGACAACAGGTATTCTCTTCATCTTAAGACATGGTCGGGGTTCCTGGAATCAAAAGCATTCCGCAATCTCTTCAAAACAAAGATTGCCATAGAGGATTTGTCATCTGATTCGGAACCGTCAGCACCTTCTGCTCCATCATTCCGGGAAGAAACCGAGGGTGAACGGAAACATATTCTGAAAGAGATGGATGTGATAAGGCGCAATCCTCAGCTCCGCCAGAAGTGCCTTGACAAGTATGGCTATCAATGCCAATGCTGCGGAATGGATTTTGAGGAAACTTACGGCAAAGAACTAGGTGCCAACTTCATGGAAGTGCATCATCTAAGGATGATTTCCACATACGAAACCGATGGCGTACCCAAGGACTTTCTGGAGAATCTGGTTCCACTATGCAGCAACTGCCACAGTATGATTCATCATATCAAGGATTCCAAGCATCCGTTAAGGGATTTGCGTGAAGCATACCGAGGCATCAAGAAAGAAATTAAAATATGGAAACAAGACTAAGCAAGAAGCTTGCAGACAAAATAGCAT
>ERZ869991.323-NODE-323-length-16469-cov-12.828087_pt1 | contig 16469 bp, 17 predicted proteins | sample MGYA00520862_ERZ869991 | MGnify/ENA primary metagenome ERZ869991 (study PRJEB32232, sample SAMN07284978) | human gut metagenome | biome: human-associated habitat; material: feces | host: Homo sapiens | place: Tanzania | collected 2014-08-11 ...
CAGAACACTTTCTAAACGTAACGATGAACCTACAAAAGCTTCTCGTCCTTGGGATGTTGAAAGAGATGGTTTCGTAATGTCTGAAGGTGCAGGTGTTCTTATTCTTGAAGAATACGAACATGCTAAAAAGCGTGGTGCTAAAATTTATGCAGAAGTTGTTGGCTATGGTCAAACAGGTGATGCTTATGATGTTGTAGCTCCAGATCCGGAAGGTCAAGGCGCAATCCATGCAATGCAATTTGCATTAGAGGATGCAGGTATGGAACCAACTGATGTTCAATATATCAATGCTCACGGTACAAGTACTGGTTTGGGCGATGTAGCTGAATCTAAGGCTATTGAACATGTATTTGGAAACAAAGAAGATAATAAAAATCTTCTTGTAAGTTCAACAAAATCAATGCACGGTCACTTGTTGGGTGCAACTGGTGCAGTTGAATGTATTGCTTGCGTTAAAGCTATTAACGAACACATTGTTCCTCCAACTATCAACCTTGATAATCAAGATGAACATGTTGCAAATTTGGATTACGTTCCACACAAAGCAAGAAAAGCTGATATTCATGCCGCATTATCAAATTCATTTGGATTTGGCGGACAGAATGCTTCTCTAATTATTAAAGAAGTAAAATAGATAATAACGTAAAATAAGTGATGTAAGCTCCTTTTTTAAGGAGCTTTCTTTTTGTTAGGGGTTGAAATTTTGAAAAAATAGGTTATAATAAAAATATCGGGGCGGTAGCTCGAACTGCCGTAACCTGTAATTGGCTAAAGTGACACTTATCTTAAAAGATGGGTGTCATTTTTTATTATGTATAAGATCAAAAATAACATTATTAGTGTAAGATTGATGTTTTCCATAATTTCGCCCTCCTTTCATTAAACAATCAGCCTATGGCTAAAGTATTTGTTGTGCTGATGCTTTATAAAAAGATACAGGCTTGCCCCTTGATATTTTAATTTTCAATGTTCTTTGTAATTATAACAAATTATATTTATAATAGCAATATTATTAAAAGTTGTCAAAATTGCTCAAAGTTTTATTTCTGTGTTATTATAAAGCAAAAGAATGAAGGGAAATTTTTATGTATTATCAAGGTTTAATTAACACATTTAGAGAATATTTACCGGTATCAGAAAAAACTCCGGTTGTTACGCTTAACGAAGGAAATACACCTTTGATTAAAGCTGATAATTTGGCTAAAAAAATCGGTATTGATGCTGAAATTTATTTGAAATTTGAAGGTTGCAACCCGACCGGAAGTTTCAAAGACAGAGGTATGACAATGGCGGTTTCAAAAGCTAAAGAGGCTGGATCTGATGCTATTATTTGTGCATCAACTGGCAATACCTCTGCTTCTGCTGCTGCTTATGGAGCAAGAGCCGGAATGAAAACATTTGTGTTAATTCCCGATGGATATATTGCATTAGGAAAATTATCTCAAGCTATGATGTATGGCGCAAAAATTATTGCTATTCAAGGAAATTTTGACGAGGCGTTGGAAATGGTTCGTAAAATTTCTGATAATTACCCTATTACTTTAGTAAATTCAGTTAATCCGTACAGAATTGAGGGGCAAAAAACCGGAGCATTCGAAATTTGTAATGCTTTGGGTCAAGCTCCTGATTATCACTTTATCCCTGTTGGAAATGCAGGTAATATTACTGCTTACTGGAAGGGTTATACCGAATGGCATAGATTGGGCAAAATTTCTAACTTGCCAAAAATGATGGGTTTTGAAGCAGAAGGTGCAGCTGCAATTGTTAAGGGTGAAAGGATTTATAAACCTGAAACATTGGCAACTGCAATCCGTATTGGTAACCCTGCAAGCTGGGCTAAGGCTGAGGCTGCAAGAGATGAAAGTAATGGTATGATTAATTTTGTAACTGATGAAGAAATCGTTAAGGCGTACAAATTGATTGCTTCAACTGAGGGTGTATTTGCAGAACCAGCTAGTGCAGCATCTGTTGCCGGTTTAATAAAGGTTAAGGATAAAGTTAAAGAAGGGTCTAAAATTGTATGTATTTTAACTGGAAATGGCTTAAAAGACCCTGATAATGCTATAAAATATTCAAATACCGATGTTAAAAAGACTGCCGCAGACATGACAGAAATTTTAAGAGCAATGGGTGTTTAATAAATTTTAGTTTAATTTGTGAAGAAAAATTTATTAAAATAAAAATCGCACATTTAATTGTGCGATTTTTTATTACTTTCCGCTTAAATCTTCTGTTATAATTCCGCCTGAACCTCTGTCGATTTCTCGTTTTATTGGTTTGTCGTTTTCATCATAATATGTTTTTACAGTACCACGTTCGACGATTTTTTCTATACGTTTTTCGTTTTCATCGTATTGCATGTAAGTTGTTATATTGCCAGGAAATGTCGTTACAACTTCTAGTTTTTTCTTGCCATTGTCGTGGTATTCAATGTCATATTCATTCTTTTTTGCAAGTACATTGTTTTCGTCGTAGACGGAATCGTATTTATAAACCATTCTTCCATCTTCATCATAACGATGTCCGATTTCAAAATTTAAGTTTCTTGCAAAATCTAACCACAACTTTCCTTGTTTATCGTAACTCCTGAAAATTAACGCTCCATCTGGGCATTTTTCATAAACAGTTTTTCCAAATTCTTCATCTTTTTCAATAACCTGAGTGCCGTCAGGTTTTATGTAAGATGGTGTCATTGGATCTTTTTCAGGTTTTTTTTCAAATGGGTTTACAAAAAAATTTTTGGTCATAGTATTAATATTTACGGCAAAAAATCTTGTATCTTTAATATAATCATACATTTATATGAAATTGTGTTATAATGCCGTTATGAAGAAGTTTATTTTATTGTGTTTAATATTCCCTTGTTTGTCTGTTTATGCAAGTGAGTTGACAGAGGATTACTTTGATATTGCTGCGGATTATGCAACGTATGGCAAGTATAATGAGGCAATGGTTTATGTTGATAAAATTCTTCAACTTGAACCGAACAATATTGATGCAAAAGATTTAAAAAATACCCTTGTTAGGGTTACAAATAGCAATGCAAAATCTTATTTGACTTATAATGACAAAAATATTCAGCAAGCTCAACAGTACAAAAAATCAGGAGATAAAACAAAACAACTTTCTACTTTAGCTTCTGCTACAGGTGATTTTTGGTCAATGTTTATTCTTGCTCAAACTTACAGAGAAAATGGAGATTATAAAAACGCAATAAATTATTTCCAAAAAGCAAATTCTTTAAAGCCGGATTATTCCCAGAGTTACTTGGGTTTGGCGCAATGCTATTCTGCGATGATGGATTATAAAAATGCGATAAATTATTTAAACAAATATATTGGATATAATCCAAATTCGGATGTGGCTTATGCGTTGCGTGCAGATGCAAATATGAATATGAATTATTTGGCAGAGGCAGATGAGGATATTAGGCATGCTCTTGATATAGAAGAAAATATTTCGTATTTATTGATAGAGGCAAAGATTTTGTACTACAAAGGCAGTTATGATGATGCGAGGGATAAATTAAATCTTTTATCACGTAATATTCAGACATCTGAGGTGTACAAGTTTTTAGGTTTATGTGACTATGCTCAGGGGAATTTAACAAGTGCGCTTTTGAATATTGATAAAGCAATCATACTCTCTGACGACGACAAAACGTTAAATTCGACGTATAATAATATAAAATCAATATTGGATAAACAATCAAAATGACACAAAGATACAGATATAGAAAAAGAAAAGTTATAAAAAAGGAATCAGTTATGACAAAATTTAAAAACTGGTCAATTTCTATTTTGCTTGCAGGCGCAATGCTATTTGGATTGCAAAGCTATAGTAGTACGGCAAGTTTAAAGTTTGCACAAGTTAGCGATGCTCATTTTTATACAGGTGCAAATAATACAACTTATAAAATGGTTGGAGAATCTCCAAAACTTTTGGATGATGTGATTGAACAGATTAACGAAACTCCAAATGTATCTTTTGTTATGTTTACTGGAGATCAAATTGACAAACCATTTGAAAAAGAGTTGAGCGCATTTTTGCCACATACTGAAAAATTGAATGTTCCGTGGTATTTTGCTTTTGGCAACCATGACACAATGTATGGTGGCTACTTAACTCCAAGAGTTTACATGGATTTGGTAAACAATTATAATAAAAACTATAAGTTTGAAAAATCTTATTATTCTTTTGTGCCACAAAAAGGTTATAAAGCTATAGTTTTGGATACTATCATACGAGATAGACTTACTGCAAACGGAAAACTTGGTGATGAACAGTTGCAATGGTTGGATAATGAACTTGCCAATTCTAAAAAGGATACTGTTTTGATTTTTATGCACGTACCTATTTTAGAGCCGTTTAATAGTCCAAATCATAGATTGTTGGATGCTGACAAGGCAGAAGAAATCCTTAATAAATATAATAATCCGATTGCGGTTTTTCAAGGTCATTATCATGGCGCAAAAATTACACAGAAAGATAATATTTTGTATGTAAGTTGTCCTTCAATGGTTACTTATCCGAACGCTTTTAGGATGATAACTGTGACAAATTATAGAAACAAAGTAGTTTTTAATATTCAGAATAAAGAAACTAATTTAAAAAATGTTCAAAAACTTGCAAAACTTTTGGTTTTTGGAACAACAATATATTCTGGTGAAGCAAAAGACCAAAATGCAACAATTACAATAGAGAAGAAATAAGAGGATTAAGATATGGGTGAATTTAGCGTAAAATTCAGAGGTGTAAGAGGAAGTTATCCGATAGCGAGCAAGGATTTTTTGCAATATGGTGGAAATACTTCTTGTGTTGAGGTCAATGTGAATGGGAATTTGATTATTCTTGATGCCGGCACTGGATTGATTAATGTTGGAAATGAACTTTTGGGTAAATATATTGCGTCAGGAATTAAGGCATCCGATAGAACTCCAATGAAAGCAACGGTTTTGATTTCTCATATTCATCAGGATCACTTGCAAGGTTTTACATTCTTTAGACCATTACATGTTCCGTCATCACAGATTAATGTTTTTGGGAATGTTAATTATAATGAGAGTTTGGCGGATGAATTATCTGAACTTCTTTTTGGTAAATCTTTTCCACTTGATTTAGGTGATATTGCAGGAAATCTGAATATAAAAGATATTAATGAAACAGAAGGAATTATTTTAAGACATGGTGAACCGCCGATTATCAAAAGAATTGAAAATGAAAATGATGCCAAAGTTGAGGGTGATGATGTCTTAATTACATGTTATCGTTCTTATGCGCATCCGCAAGAAGGGGTTTTGATTTTTAAAATATCTTATAAAGATAAATCTCTTGTTTATGCTACAGATAAGGAAAGTTATCCGGGAGGCGATAAAAAATTGGCTAATTTTGCTCGTGGGTGTAATTTGTTAATTCATGATGCACAATATACAACAGAAGATTATTTAGATGCTTTCACTCCAAAACAGGGTTATGGACATTCAACATTTGATATGGCTTTGGAAGCGAAAAATCAAACAGGTGCTGAAAAATTAGTTTTCTTTCATTTTGATCCTGATTATGATGACAATAAATTAAATTCCATTAAAGAACATTATAAAGATGATAATGTAATCCTTGCACAAGAAGGATTGGAAATAGAATTATAAAGAAAGTGAAAAATTTTTTATTAATAGCATTAATATTCTTGAGTTTTATCACTTCTGGTTATAAAAAACCGGATGTGTATGTGATTGATGCGACAAAAAACGCTTTCCTTCATAATAATATGGGATTGAGATATATGGAGGAACATTGTTATTACGCAGCTATTCAGGAGTTTAAAATTGCGATTAGCTTAAACCCGAACACACAAGCCACTGCTGTTTATTATAAAAATATTGGAGATGCTTATATGGCGATTGGTTATCCTGATATGGCAAAACAACCTTATGAGGATGCGGTTAGACAGTATAGCTTGAATTTGCAGTATTATCAAAATTTGGCTCAATGTTATAAAAAATTGGGGTTAGTAAATTCTAAAATTGCTGAGTATAGCAAGGGTGGTAATGCTTTAAATAAGGTTATGTTGGGTGTTTTGTATATAGAAAACGGTAATATAAAACGTGGCATAACTGTTTTGGATGAATTTACCGCATCAGAACCGGATTTGCTTATTACACCTGCGGTTAAACAATATGTAAAAGAAAATGTTAACAAGATGAATAAGATTTAGCAATTTTTAATTCATCCTCTTTTGTCATCTTTGGATTTTGGAGTTTTGCTTTCAAAACTTCATCAAATATTTCTTGATATTGAGGAGATGGAGAAATTCCAAGATTTTGCAAATCTTTTCCGTTAATTGAAATCTTGATGTTACGTAAATTATCTAAATAATGTTTGGCACCTTTTTGGTCTTTTAAAATTGCGTATAACAAAATTGTTTCAATTTTTGTGTTTTCAAAAGTTTTGTATAGTTCAAAATCAGAATTTAAGATATTTTGTGGAACATCATCAAGGATTTTTTGTTCAATTTTAGTTAGAGGTAACCTTGACAAATCTTTTAAAACTCCAACATAAATTAACCAAATATGTTCGTCATTGCGAGGAGTGTTAGCGACGTGGCAATCTATATCAAGACAATACTTTTCAATCAATTCTTCAATATTTATTGACGGAATTTCAACATCATTTGGAGTAACAAGTTTGTAGATTTTTTCGTTGATAAATTTTTCAAAAGTGCGTTGTTTTTTATATTCTTTTGTTATATTTGAAAGAGGAGCATTAAATGTTTCTATCAACTCCTTTTTTATTCTCTTATAACTCATATCATAATTGATGTTTTTCAAGTATTCATCTTGTAATTTTTTTGTATGTTCTTCAAGTTCAAAATTAAATCGCATTGCGAATTTCAACCCTCTGATAATTCTTGTAGGGTCGTCAATGAAACTGTTGTCGTGTAGAACTCTCAGTTTTTTGTTTTTTAAATCTTTTAGTCCCCCGACATAGTCAACAATCTCTCCGGTCGTAACGGATTTAGCAAGTGCATTTATTGTAAAATCACGGCGTAGAACATCTTCTTTTAAAGAACAACCAATTTTGTCAACAACCGGAAGATGACCTTTTTTAGGATAGCTTTCAGATCTGGTTGAGGCAAAATCAACTATGACATTAAGCCCTCTCTCTTTGTGAGACAAAGGGAACCGCAGAGCTGAGGCGATGCGTGTGACCCTGTCTGTACTTTGTGCTGAGGGTAGAATTTCGCCATTGTCAGAATGAGAATGGCTGAAATTCGGGAGAGGGTTTGTTGTGATTTTTACTCTCACAGTTCCAAAATCAGGATTTATCTGAATAACTTCCCCAAACTTAGAACAATATTCAATCGCGTTTCCAACATAGGTTATATCTATATCAATAGATTGCTTGTTGAGTAATTCATCTCTTACAACTCCGCCGATATAGAAAAGTTTGTTGGAAGTATCATTTATATTGATGATGTTCATAATTGCTATTTTAGCGTAAAATGTTATAAAATGGAATAGTTTGTGCAAAGTGAAAAGGAGAATAAATGTTACAAGAGGCTTCACGTGCAATAAATTCAGCATTCAATAACAGTTTTATAAAAAAATTAAGCCAATATCTTCACGATTGTGTGAGGGAAGAAGTTAAAAGTTCGACTTTTAGAAATTTGAAAGGAGATAAGGATAACAAGTGGATTTTTTTGAAGGGTGAGGAACAATTATTTTCAACCGGTGCAGAATTTATTCCATTGGAAGGTAGCAATCCTAAATTAACTGAATTGATGATACAAAGTGATTTGGGACAAAAAGATAAATATTTGATTTATGGATATTTATTTTTGGTTGGTAAAAGTTCTAAAAGTAAACGCCAAAATGAATTTTTGACACCTCTTTTGTATATGCCGTGTAAATTGGAACGTAATGGTATTAATATAAATTGTTTTCCTTTAGATGAGGTTTTGTCACTTAATACAGGTGCGCTTGCAGCTCTTATGCGCAAAAACGATGATGAAGATGAAGTTGACTTGTTGTTAGAAGGTATTTTGGATGTAGTGCCGGATTTGCCTATTACGCAAGAAAAATTGGATATCTTTTTAACGACTTTGAAATCGCTTGTTCCTGAAATCGAAATTGCAACAAATGTTGATGATTACAAGGAAGACGATAATGTTTCTAAGTCAAAAGATTTTTATAAAGAAAAAATTGATGGTGAAAATGTAGAAGATATCATTGAGGAAGAAGAAACTGAACAGGCTAAACAAAAAGTTAAGTTGGAAAAAATTGCAGTAACTCCGCAAAGTGCAATAATTTTGACAAAACGACCTTCTGTAACGGCTGGTGTTTTGCACGAATTAACGCAAATTGCCGAAAAACCTTCAGGAATTTATAGAGAAACTGCTTTGAGTATTATTAACGAGGAATATTCACAAAGCAAAGAAAAATCAGTTCCAATGAAGGATATGAATAAAATTACGGATTTTTACCCGATTACACCTCTGTCATTGAGTGATAGCCAATTACAAGTTGTAAAAAATATTGATAACAGTAAATTCGTTGCAGTACAAGGACCTCCGGGAACAGGTAAGTCACAAACTATTGTAAACCTTGTTGCGCATCTTGTTGCGAATGGTAAAACTGTTCTTGTCGCATCCCGTATGGACAAAGCGGTTGATGTTGTTGCTGAAAGATTAAACGATTTAGGCGCAAGTCATATGGCGCTGAGAGCTGGTCGTTTGAATTATCAAAGACAGTTGAGCGAAGAATTAAACAACTTGCTTGCCCAAAATAATTCAGATCTTGATGACGATATAGAAGATATTCTTCTTGTTGATACAAAAGATATGAAAGACCATCTTGATATGCTTAAAAATATGGAAAACAAGTCTGAAACCATAATTAAGCTTGAAAAAAACTGGCATGACAAGTTGGAAGAAGTTGAAGAACAAGAAAAAATCTTAGGTAAAAAAGAATATATCAAAAAAACTCTTAAAAAAGGTGAGATAGATATGGTTGCAGGCATTATAAAGGTGCTTGAACACAATATGGAAAAAGCAGGATTTATTTCCAAAATCGCTAATTTTACAAGCTTAGGGCAGTTAAAGAAAATTCTTAGCCTAAAAGATTTTGACGTAAATTATGAAACAATCGGAAAACTTAAGCAAGAGTTGGAATTTGCCAATATGGAATGGTCTTTGAGAAAAATTGAGGCAGATATTCAAAAAACAGGAAACCTTCACATGTTAGCAGAACAAATCAGAACTATGAAACGTAAGCAAAAATCACTTGCGACAAATATTCTGAAAAATAAACGTCGTGAAGCTTTGAAAGAACTTCTTCGGGATGAAAATAAACGCAGAAGATTAAAAGTTCATGCAAAATCTCTTGTTGCAAACAGAAAACGTCTACAAACCAATATACTAGAAGAAGAAGATTTTAGACCGCTTTTAGAAGCATTTCCTTGTTGGTGTGTTACGACTTATGCAGTATCGGATTCTTTACCTCTAAAACCCGGAATGTTTGATGTTGCAATCATTGACGAGGCATCTCAATGCGATATTGCAAGTTGTTTCCCGATTTTGTTTAGAGCAAAACGTGCAGTAATCGTGGGTGACGACAAACAACTTCCACATCTTTCATTCCTTGAAAAAGCAAAAGAACAATCATTCTTGAGCCAATATGGAATTCCGGACAAATATCAATTGATGTGGAGATTTAGAACTAATTCAATGTTTGATTTGGCGGATTATTATTCAATGAACTCTGTTATGTTAGATGAACATTTTAGAAGTTTGCCACCGATTATCAATTTCTCAAACCATGAATTTTACAACGACAGAATACGTGTAATGAGAAAAGATAAGCCGGATGAAAATGTGCTTGAACTCGTTGAAGTTGTTGATGGAAAAGTTGATTTTGATGCAACACGAAATCTTCCTGAAATTGAGGCATTGGTAAAACGATTACACGAGATAATTATTGAAGATGAACGTAAAAATCCTGATAATCCTGTTACTGTAGGAATTATTTCTCCATTCAGAGCGCAGGTTGAACAGTTAAAAGTTTCTGTTTCAAAAGTTTTGTCAGATTATATGATTAAAAAACATCAGATTGAAATTGGTACTGCACACACGTTTCAAGGGGATGAACGTGATATTATGATGATTTCATGGGCGGTTGCGGACAATAGCTATACGCAAAGTTTAATGTTTATGCAAAAAGCGAATTTGTTTAATGTTGCAATTACTCGTGGTAGAAATAAGGTTATAAATTTTGTTTCAAGAAATCCAAGAGAGTTACCTGACGGACATTTTAGGAACTATGTTTCTTATATGCAAAACTATCAAGATAAGAAACAAGCAGTTTTGTCAGGTGAAATTGACGAAAACATTTACAAAAACTCGCTAGAAAGAGAAGTTGCAGACAAAATCCGTGAACTTGATCATAGAGTAGTTGCAGGTGCGGAAATTGCCGGTTTGAGTGCGGATTTGTTAGTTGATGACAAGTTTGTAATAGAAATTGATGGTGTTGATGATAAAACAAAATCCCATATTTCAAATATGAAAAAACAAGCTATCATTGAACGTTCAGGATTTAAAGTTAAACGAATAACTTTCCGTGAATGGCAATATTCACCGAAAGCTTGTTTAGATAGGGTGTTGATTGAAGATTAATACATGAATTTTAAAGACAAATTTTATAAAATTATCAATACAAAAATTTTTAATTACTGCAGTAATATAGGGTTGGTATATTTTTATATATTTCTTACACTGCTGATAATAGCCGTATGTTTTATCAAATATATGAACACATTAGGTTGGTTTTATCTAATTTTTATAATATATGTATTAATCCCAATGTCAATATTATTAGTTGTTATTATTCCTATTATATTATTAATTGAAACAATTCTGAAAGAAGATAAAAAAGAAAATTTGCAAATACTCAAGCCAAGTAAAGTTATGCATAAATGTTTAGGATTCATAATGTATTCAATGGTTTTTGTAGCAAATATTTTTATTATAACTTATTTTTTCAAAATTTCAACCTCATGTCCGAATTAAAAAGATAAGATAGGTAATAAGGCGATAGAATTGAGTGTTTAAGTTTAAGTGAAAAGTGAGAAGTGAAACGTGAATAGACCGTATCAAGGAAGTTGTTTTCCTCCCTTGTGAGGGAGGATTCAGGTGGGTGCTATCCCGTAGGGAAAAGTTTCACTTTTCTCTTAAAAATTACTTACTACTTTTTTCTTTGCAAGAATGTTTTCCATCCCAACTCAAATTTTTACAATGCAAATAATCCATATTTTCGTTATAAATTACCCATGCTGCACAGGCATATCCATTTTGTTGAATACAGTTTTCATCAAATTTTTGGTCGGGAAAAATTGTTTCTAATACTTTCGCTCCTCCAGGAACAATTTTTTCAGGGCTTATATAAAAATAGAAAAAATCTCTCCCTAACTGGTTTGGTCCTTTAAATCCGTTTATATCAACATAAATTTGAGCATAAAAATTGTCTGAATTATTTTTTAGCGCATTAAAATTAAACATAATCAAAGTACCATCAGTTAGAATGGCTCTTGATCTATCAGTAGTGTCATCTTCCCATTTACTATAATCGTTACCAGTTACACTTTTATAAGTAACATTAGGGAAACACCCCTTATTTCTTCCACAAGTTTTTTGATATTTTAGATATTTTCCAAATTTTTCCATCATTTCCAAATCATCACCTGCCTGAAGAGTATCACTTCCGCCTTCATCATTAAGAATACTTACATAAGCTTGTGAAACTAACGAATAACATTTTTTTAGTTTAGTTACAGTTGCTTTTTCTTGATAATTTTGTATTAACGATGGCATTGTCATTGCTGCAACTACACCGATAATGCCAAGTGTGATTAAAACCTCTGCAAGGGTGAAAGCTGCTTTTTTAAATGAAAAGTGAGAAGTGAATAGTGAATAGACCTTATGGGAAAAGGGGGGTTGGTTCATATCACCAATACTTGTTCTATTCCCTTCCCTCCATTGGATAGAGGATTTTTCCCTGTAACAGACTTTGCCACTGCGCATCTTCGCATTCAGGCATTCTAATTCTTTACATCTTTTTTTTACTAATTTCATATTTTACTCCTATTTGTCACTACTGGCGACAGTCGCTAGTAGCAACATAGCATAAAATATATTTATGTGCAACGATTTTAAGAAAGATTTAGGTATAAATATCCGCAAAATTAGGCAGCAAAAAAAGATGACACAAGAGGATTTGTCACTTGAATCAACTGTTTCCCGCTCTCATATTGCGATGATTGAGGCTGGAAAACGTGATATTACAATTAGTGCCTTGTTCAAAATTTCTCGTGCATTAAATTCCAGCATGCAACAAATTTTTGATTTTGATGATGTTGAAAAATACAAATTTAATATCGAAAAATTCTACGAATAATCTATACTTGAACTCGAATTAAGCTATTGACTTTATTGCCGTCTTGTTCAATTAATTTAATCGCTTTTTGCATATTTTCTTCTTTTACAAGTTCGGTAATAACAGTGATATCAGCCGTATTGTCCTCAGAAACGCAACGTTGAACGATACTTGCAAGGCTTATATCATGATTTGCGCAAATGGTTCCGATTTTGCCGATTACACCCTTGTTGTTCTTTGCATTAATTGAAATATAATATTTGTTAATTGTTTGCGAAATATCTTTCATTTGCGCATTTTGAGAGTGTTTACATCTCATCATCGGCAAAATGTAATCAGATTTCCCTATTTCAGCAGCGATTGCGAGAATATCTCCTACAACTGAACTTGCGGTTGGAAATTCTCCTGCTCCTGGTCCGGAAAGGGTTATGTTGCCTACCGGATGACCGCTTAATGATACTGCATTAGTTACATAATCAATATGTGCCAAAGTTGATTTTTTTGAAACCAACATTGGATGAACTCTAACATCTGCCAAACCATTTTCGTCTAAATAAGCAGATGCGATAAGCTTAATCTTATATCCTAAATCGTTTGCTGCGTGCATATCTTGCGCACGAATTTTAGTAATTCCTTCACGATAAACATTTTCGATTTTAATTCTTTGTTGGAACGTAATTGATGCAAGAGTGGCGATTTTGTACGCAGCATCAAAACCTTCCACATCTCCTGTAGGGTCTGCTTCCGCATAACCGAGTTCTTGCGCCTCTTTCAAGACACTTTCATAAGATGCACCTTGCACATCCATTTTGGTTAAAATGTAGTTTGTTGTGCCATTTACGATTGCCTCAATTCGGTTAATTTTATTTCCTGCGAGAATTGTCTTAATTGGCATTATAATTGGAATTCCGCCGGCAATTGCAGCTTCATATAAAATGACTTTGTTATTTTCTTCTGCAATTTTAAACAGTTCCTCTCCACGTTTTGCAAGAAGTTCTTTATTTGCAGTAACAATATGTTTTCCATTTCTTATTGCTGTTGCAATTAAGTCAAATGCAGGTTCCAAGCCTCCGACAAGTTCTGCCACAATATCAATTTCTGGATCATTAACGATTTTATAAGCATCGTCAGTGATTATAGAATTGTCTAAACCTTCTATATCTCGTTTTTTGTTGATATTGCGAACTGCAATTGCTTTAACTTCAATATTGTCAAAAGACGTTAAAGTCTTAAAAACACCTGAACCGACTGTTCCAAGTCCAATTAATCCGATTTTAATTTTCTTATCCATAAAAAAAATGATAGCATAAAATCGAATTTTTTGGCAATATTTTAATTTTGAAAATTATTACTTACTGATAGTTTTTGCAGTTTTGCTAACTTCGCCGTTAGAAACATCAATTGTAACTTCTTTAGCGTATCCGTTTGTACCATAAGTTGTTATTACAGAATGGATTTCATCTGGATGAGCTTTTTGATTTACAAGAGTTTTATTTACAACTTTTTTGCCATTTCTGCTAAATAGATTGTAATTTGCAACATACCATTGAGTTGGGAAAAATTCTCCTTTTTTGTAAGTAATGTCAAGAACACGTTCTGGTTTTGTTGCGGTTGCCGGAATTTCTATAATTCTGTTAAGAGTATTTCCGTTGTTAGAAAAAGTTTCCGTTGCAAGATTTCTAACTAAAGTTTGAGGTTTAAATCCTATTTTCATAACAAAAAATCCTTTCAATAATTATGGGGTAGTGTATATTATACACTTAATATAATCCCATAAATTTTCATTGTAAAGGTTTTTTGTTATTTAATAATAATTTTTTTGATAGCATCTACAATTTTTTCAATAATAGATTTTTCTTCAGGCATTTCAGGCTCTTTGTCGAATGTGAAAATATCGCCTTTGTTGTCTTTCAAGAAAATGCTTTCATCCAAATATTTTCTTTCCTGTTTTTCTTGTTTTTCCCCTTGAGCCATGTAACCTAAGTTACCGCCGCCGCCGTCATTTTGCATAGATGCTGCCGCTTTGATAACAGGTTTTGCACTCAAAACATTTACATCGAATGACATTTTTTTCACCTTTAACTTACGATTTTTGTTTCGTAAACCCCATTTGTTCCCTTACTTATATAAAGTATTTTTCATGAAGAAATGTTACAATTTTGAGCGAAATATTAAGAAAATTTTACATCTTAATTTAATATTACACTTTGACATTTAAAACCGATTTCAAACAAATCACGTTTTCTGATTGCTGCCGAAATATCAGGCTTTTCGGTTCCGGTTATTAATATAATTTTTGCAATGTTATTTTTGAAATCAAAGTCAATTTTTATATCTTCAATAAGCTTTTTGTGATCTTTATCTAAGCCGTCTGCCAATTTTAAAATTCCGCCCAAGCGTTTAACGATTTTTCTTTCACTTTTTTCAAGTGTATTGTAATATTCATGCTCATTTTTATCCGGCAAACTTCCTCGGTGATATCTAGCAATGCAGGCAATAATCTTAGTTTCGGTATAATTAAAACCTTCAAGCCCGTTTTCAATAATCAACCTCATTGAATGTTTGTTATGCCCTTTTTCTTCCACAAAATAGCCAATGTCGTGCAAAAGAGCGGCTGCTTTCAAATATTCCCTTTCCTTTTCCTTCATTGAAAAAAGCTTTTTATCTGCATTATCAAAAAGCATCATTGATAATCTGCGCACTTCTTTGGCGTGTTCAGGGTTGGTAGAATATTTATTAAGCATTTCTTCCACAGTAAATTTCATAATTCGGATTAATTTTAACAAAAAAATGGATTACGTTCAATGTTTTTGATATGATAATTTTGGTTATGGAAAACAATAATTTTACAAACATGGATTTTGAAATGCCTTCTGAAGTTTTGGATAAAATTCAGGAGAATATACAGGATATTATCAAAAGCTTTGATATTCCTGATGATAACAAAATGGATGTTATAAAAAAAATCAACTTTATGTACACCCAAACAAAGCACTTGTCTGAAACGGATGCACTCACAAGATTAAGTAATCGCAGATGCTTTGAGAGTAATTTTGATAGAGAATTTGCACGTTCAAGACGTTATGGTAATAATTTGAGTGTGGCGGTTGTAGATATTGACTTTTTCAAAAAAATCAACGATACTTATGGGCATCTTTGCGGGGACTATGTCTTGCGGGAAGTTGCGTACAATATGATTAATAACTTTAGGCAAACTGATTACGTTTTCAGATATGGTGGAGAAGAATTTGTTGTGATTTTGACAGAAACAGATATTGAAAGCGCAAAAATTCCTCTTGAAAGACTTCGCTTGTTAATAGAAAGCCAAAAATATTCTTTTCAAGGACAAGATATAAAAGTTACGGTGAGTATAGGACTTTCTTCTAATGCAGAAACCCAATCGGCATGGGAAATGTTTGAAAAAGCGGATAAGGCTCTATATGAGGCAAAAAATAATGGTCGTAACACAATTAGGTCTGTTGTATAATAGATTTGTAGTGTAAAATAAAGTAGGATGAAGTTATGGTAAAAAATATTTGTAAATTATTAATAATGGTTTTTCTTTTGACAGGTGTTGTTTCTGCTGAGGAGTACACACAGGTTCACGCAGAACATATTTTGGTAAGAACTGCTGCGGAAGCTCAACAAATTAAACGTGAAATAGATAACGGAGCAAGTTTTGAAGCTTACGCACGAGCATATTCATTATGTCCATCAGGTAGAAACGGTGGGGATTTAGGATATTTCGGACATGGTCAAATGGTAAAAGAATTTGAAAAGGCAGCATTTGCTACTCCGGTTGGTGAAGTATCAAAACCGGTTTATACTCAATTTGGCTGGCATTTAATAAAAGTCCTAGATAAAGAATAGTGCTACGCATATTTCAGAGAGGTGTGCTACGCATGTAGTCCTCTGCGACAATATTCATATTCTGGTGAGGGGTGAAAACCTTCCTTGCAAAGGAAGGGGGACCGCTTGCGGTGGAAGGATTGGTTATTTGTCTTATACAGATGGCGGTTTTTTATAGAAAAAATATTTTCCCTA
>ERZ869991.326-NODE-326-length-16425-cov-10.244678_pt1 | contig 16425 bp, 12 predicted proteins | sample MGYA00520862_ERZ869991 | MGnify/ENA primary metagenome ERZ869991 (study PRJEB32232, sample SAMN07284978) | human gut metagenome | biome: human-associated habitat; material: feces | host: Homo sapiens | place: Tanzania | collected 2014-08-11 ...
CTGTTGTGCATGCGCATATCAGCTGTTATGCAAGCGCACAACAGCTGTTGTGCGGCCGAAGATACTGACTGTCTCAATAACATATCCTATCTCTTCCAACAACATATCCTATCTCATCCAACAACAAGAAGAGGGTGAATCATAAACTTATGACACACCCTCTTTTTCATCTTTTGTTTCTTGCTTATATATAATAATGTGTAAGAAATTCCGTTATCTTATTGTGTTGAAAAGATTTATCATTATATGGATTCTGCTAGTGGGGGTGCTCGAAGTGAGGGCACAGTATGATCCTTCCTTCAGTCATTATTTTGACCTGGAACCATCATTCAATCCTGCTGCTGTGGGTAAGCAGTCGAAACTCAATGTTACGGCGGCCTACGCACTTGATATGGCTGGATTCGAACATAACCCCCGTACCTTTCAGGTGGCGGCTGACATGCCTTTCTTCTTGCTCAATCACCGGCATGGAGTAGGCTTGTCGCTACAGAATGACCAGATTGGTCTTTTTACCCATCAGCGCCTGGCTTTACAGTATGCTTTGCAGAATAAACTCCTAGGTGGAACGCTGAGCGTGGGTGTGCAAGGAGGCATGTTGAGTGAGAAGTTTGATGGAAGCAAGGTGGATTTGGGAGAAAGTGGTGACCCTGCCTTTTCTACTTCAGACGTAAATGGAAGCGGAATGGATTTGAGTCTGGGTCTGTATTACCAGCATAAGTCTTGGTATGTAGGACTTTCTGCCCAGCATCTTACATCGCCTACGATTAATCTAGGTGAGACCAACGAATTGAAAATAGATGCCACATATTATTTGACTGGTGGATACAATATTCGACTGAGAAATCCGTTCTTAACAATAAAGCCGTCTGTTCTTGTTACAACAGATGGTACTACATGGCGAGGCGACCTGACAGGAAGATTGGTTTACCAATATGAGAAACGGATGTTGTATGGTGGAGTAACCTACAGTCCGGACAGATCGGTAACCATGCTGGTAGGCGGTAGTTTTCATGGGGTAGTGATTGGTTACAGTTACGAGGTATATACCTCCAAACTCAGTGCCGGAAATGGCAGTCATGAACTCTTTGTAGGGTATCAGACCGATATCAACCTGACCAAGAAAGGCAGAAACCGCCATCAGAGCGTCAGAATATTATAATGTAAATAGAAATAAGAACATAGTAGAATCATAAAACAATGAAGAAAAGTATATTGCTCCTTAGTGCATTCGCTATATTGCTCACCTTGAGCGGCTGCTTCGGTGCCAAGCAAGCTTCTGTTGCAGGCAGAGGTGGCGAGGTGGTTGGCGTGAGCGGTAGAAGCTTTGTAGAGCCAGCCCCTTATGGTATGGTAAAGATAAACCGTGGCTTCCTGAAAATGGGAATGGAGACCCAAGACTCACTCTGGGGAATGAAAACACCTCGCAAGGATGTGTCGGTGGATGGATTCTGGATGGATGATACCGAAATCACCAATTCTGAATATAAGCAGTTTGTGGCTTATGTGCGCGATTCTATTCTTCGTACCCGTCTGGCTGATCCTGCTTATGGAGGCGACGAGACTTACATGATTACAGAAGATAAGAATGGTGATCCGGTTACGCCTCATGTAAACTGGAAGAAAGCACTGCCTAAGAAACCTAATGAGGATGAGCAGAGAGCTTTTGAAAGTTTGTATGAAACCAATCCGGTTACAGGAGAAAAACTCATCGACTGGCGCCAGCTCAACTATAAATACGAAATCTATGATTATACAGCTGCGGCTCAGCGTAAGTTCCGCCTGAATCCACAGGAACGTACCTTCAACACCGATGTGAAGATAAATCCGGACGAGGTGGTGATGATTTCGAAAGATACTGCTTATTACGATGATGAGGGTAGAGTGGTGCGTGAGACTATCAACCGTCCGCTTTCAGGACCATGGGATTTCCTGAATACCTATATCGTGAATGTTTATCCTGACACTACCTGTTGGGTAAACGACTTCAGAAATGCAGAGAATGAAACCTATCTGAGAAGTTATTTCAGCAATCCTGCGTATAATGACTATCCGGTAGTAGGTGTTACCTGGGAACAGGCAAATGCCTTCTGCGCCTGGAGAACAGACTATCTTTTGAAGGGCTTAGGTCCTGAAGCAAGATTTGTGCAGCGTTACCGTCTGCCAACCGAGGCAGAATGGGAATATGCTGCAAGAGGCAAGAACCAGAATGAATTTCCTTGGGACAATGCGGATGTGAAGAATGGGGATGGCTGTTTTTACGCCAATTTCAAACCAGACAGGGGCAACTATACCAAAGACGGCAACCTGATAACCAGCAAGGTGGCTATCTATTCGCCAAATTCTAATGGACTTTACGATATGGCTGGTAATGTGGCAGAGTGGACAAGTACCGTTTATACAGAGGCGGGTGTTGACGCTATGAGCGATTTTAACCCAACTTTACAGTATAATGCTGCCATAGAAGATCCTTACCGTTTGAAGAAGAAGAGTGTAAGAGGTGGTTCCTGGAAAGACCCTGAGTCGTTTATCCGTTCGGCATGGCGCACTTTCGAGTACCAGAATCAGCCTCGCTCATACATCGGATTCCGTTGTGTGAGAAGTCTTGCTACTACGGCTAGCGGAAAACAGAAACCATTGAAGAATAAGAATAGGAGATAAATAATATGAGCTATTATAGCAAATTCAATATCGTATACCGCTTACAGAAGTGGATGGATAGTGTGCCGGGTCAGACATTCCTTAACTATGCTTACAGCTGGGGTGCCTCTATCGTAATCGCTGGTACCCTCTTTAAGTTGACCCATCTTCCTGGTGCCAATCTCATGCTTTTCTTAGGTATGGGAACCGAGATTTTCGTGTTCTTCCTTTCTGCTTTCGACCGTCCTTTCGACAAGACTGCCGAAGGTAGAGACTTGCCTACCCATGCTACAGAGGAGTATCTGGAAGGAAAGGTATCGGCTGAAGAAATGATGACTGCCAAGAATCGTTCTGAAACCATTCAACCTCAGGTTGCTTCTCCTGTCTCTCCTGTAATGACTGCTGCGCCAGAACTGACTCCACTTAATCCTGAGGTGGTGGAAGTTCAGAACAGCTACGTAGAACAGTTGAAGAGCCTGGTAGAAACCTTGAGTAAGGTAAACGAACAGAGTAGCCGACTGACTCGTGACAGCGAGGAGATGGAGAATCTGAACCGTACCTTGACAGGTATCAGCAGGGTATACGAGATGCAGCTGAAAAGTGCCAGCCAGCAGATTGGTACCATTGACCAGATCAATGAGCAGACCAAGATGATGGCAAAGCAGATAGAACAGTTGAACAAGATTTATACCCGTATGATTGATGCCATGACCATCAATATGCGTGTGGCGGCTCCTCATGTAACAAGTGAAGAGTAAAGACGAAGAAAATAAATAGAATCAAGCAAATTTATATCCATGGCAATCAAGAAAAGACCGGTTTCGCCTCGCCAGAAGATGATTAACCTGATGTATGTCATCCTGATGGCTATGTTGGCGCTGAATACTCCTACAGATGAGGAATTCGGTGTCAAAGGCAAGTCTATTGTCGAGAAAATCAAGAAAAGTCTTGCCGATGATGGGAAGAAATCGGATGAGGAGAAGAAAAATATAGATCTGGTAGAACTGAATGTGAATGAACTCGATGCATTCGTTATTCCAGAGAAAACAACCCTCTATGCCGGTGAACGTTTCAATTCGCATGTGGTGATGGCTGCAATAGACAGTACACAGCGCCCGGAAATCTATGTGAATGGTAGTAGGCTGAATGCCGAGAATGGCAGATACAGTTTTGTGGCAGGTGGCGTAGGTGAGCATCAGTTTGGCGGTTACATCCTGATGAAAGGCAAGAATGGCGAGATGATGCGACGCAATTTCGTTCAGAAATACACCGTATTGCCTGTTCCTAATACAGCTACCGTTGCTGCCGACCTGATGAATGTGCTCTATGCAGGCTATGCCAATCCTATCAGTATCAGCGTTCCTGGTGTTCCGGCAAATGCCATCTCTGCAACCATGACAGGCGGTTCTTTCGTAGCTAAGGGCAATGGTCATTTCGTGGCTACACCTTCAGCGGTGGGTAAGGATGTTACCATCCATGTGACAGCCCGCGATAAGGGACAGGTGAGAAGTCTGCCTCCATTCGTATTCCATGTAAGAAAACTTCCTGACCCAACAGCTTATATTGCGATGGGTACAGACAGATTTAGAGGTGGTGCTCTATCGAAAGGTGCTCTGATGGGTGCTCCAGGCATTCATGCAGCCATAGATGACGGACTCCTTGATATTCCGTTTAAGGTGCTGGGCTTCGAAACCGTATTCTTCGACAATATGGGCAATGCCATACCTCTGGCTTCTGCGGGTTCCAGTTTCTCAGAACGACAGCGCGAAGAGTTTAGAAAACTGTCAAGAAACCGACGCTTCTATATTTCGCATATCAAGGCTGTAGGTCCTGATGGAATTACCCGAAATCTGCCGGCAGCAATGGAAGTTATCGTCAGGTAAGTGAAGAGTGAAGAAGGAAGAGTGAAGAATTCAAATGCTTTGCTAATCATAAAGTTCAAAGTTCAATGTTCAAAGTTCAATGTAATGAAAAAGATATTATTCATATTCATGCTTTTGGGAATGGTGCAGAGCATCATGGCACAGCCAGCGGCTCGCAGAAAGCAGGCTCAGCAAAAGGCACAACAGTCTAATGCTGATAATATGACCTTGCGTGCCAAACTCTATTTCCCTACAGCCATCCCGATGGATGAGGACGTGGTTTGGAGAAGAGACATCTATCGTGAACTCAATCTCACAGATGATGCCAATGCTGCCTTGTATTATCCTGTAGAGCCAACAGATGGTAAGATGAATCTCTTTACCTATATCTTTAAACTGATGTTTACGGGTAGAGTGCCTGTTTATCAGTATCGTATGGATGGTAATGAAGACTTTTCTGCCGCTAACCGTCTTACTCCGAAAGCATTCGTAGATAATTATCATATCTACTACGAGAAGACTGATAATGGGAAGGTGCATATTGATGACAGCGATATTCCATCAGCAGAAGTGAAGGCTTACTATGTGAAGGAGACTTCTTACTATGACCAGAAAACAGCTTCTTTCCATACCAAGGTATTGGCTTTGTGCCCTATCATGACCCGTAATGATGACTTTGGAGATGTTGGAAACAAGTATCCGCTCTTCTGGGTGAAGTATGATGATCTGGCTCCTTTCCTGGCTAAGCAGCAGCTGATGACCAGTAATGTGAACAATGCTGCTGTGATGAGTGCAGAAGATTATTTTACCAAGAATCTGTATCGGGGTAAAATCTACAAGACCAACAATATGCAGGGCAATACCCTGGCACAATACTGTTCTTCGGATACAGCTATGGCGAAGGAACAGAAACGCATAGAAGCTGAGTTGGCTGCCTTTGAAAAGAATATCTGGGGTAATCAGGCACGGAAGGATTCGCTTGACAGTATTGCCAAGGCAGAAAAGAACATGGATGCCAAGACTCTGAAGAAAAGCCGTAACAGAAGAAGTGGTTCTGCATCTAAACCAGCTAAGACTTCTACAGTTAAAAAACGCAGATCAGGAGGAAGTAACGTTTCTTCTGGTGGCTCGGCTAGAGTAACGGTTCGTAGAGAACGTCATTAATTTATATAAGAATTAAAGTAAATATAGAATGAAGAAAGTTTTATCAGTATTAATGGTTGTAGCAGCCATGATGTTTGCTACAAATGCTAATGCCCAGATTAAGTTTGGTTTGAAGGGCGGTTTGGATGTTACTAACATGTCTTTGAGTAACGATGTATTCGATGCATCTAACAAGACAGGTTTCTTTGTTGGTCCAATGGTAAAGGTTACTATCCCTATTGTTGGTCTGAGCTTTGATGCTGCTGCCTTGTACGACCAGAAGGAAGCTAAGGTGTCTGTAGCTGATGCAGAGACAACAATGACTCAGAAATCTCTTAATATCCCTGTAAACGTACGTTATGGCTTCGGCTTGAGCAGCTTGGCTAATGTTTTCGTTTTCGCTGGTCCACAGTGGGGTTTCAATGTTGGTGACAAGAACTTCAAGTGGAATGATAATAGTTCTTATTCTTTGAAGAAATCAAACTTCAGCGTAAACGTAGGTCTGGGTGTTACCCTGCTGAGCCATCTCCAGCTCTCTGCAAACTACAACATCGCTTGCGGTAAGACTGCAGATGTTACCTGGGAGGAAACAAGCGAAAAGATTGTGAATGGTAACAGTAAGAATAACAGTTGGCAGATTGCTTTGGGTTATTGGTTCTAATCCCGTAAAAGAACAGGACAGATTATGGGTGAGAACATCGTATGGTTTCGCCTAGTACATCTTAAAATATATAAAAGCAGGTATCCGATGATGGGTATCTGCTTTTTTTTTGCTAACTTTGCAAGTCGAAAGTCTGAATGGCAGATATTTCAAGGTTAAAGAAGATTAGATATGAAATATGTAGATGTGATATTACCCCTTCCGCTCGACGGAACCTTTACTTATTCTGTCCCTGATGGGATGGAAGGGAAAGTTGTGCCTGGGGTACGCTTGCTGGTTCCTCTTGGTAAAAGTAAGAAATATATCGCAATGGCTACCCGACTGCATGATGATAAGCCTGCATTCTCTTGCAAACCTGTCGAGGCGGTGCTTGACAATACGCCTTCGCTGTTGCCTCAGCAGATGAGATTGTGGCAATGGATTGGCTATTATTATATGGCTCCTTTAGGCGATGTCTATAATGCTGCCATGCCGGGTGGTTTGAAATCTACAGAGAAATTCAAACCCAAGATGGAACTCTATGTGGAACTTGCCAGCACATACCGTAGTGAGCAGGCTCTTCACGTAGCGCTCAACTTGGTGCAGAGAGCCTTGAAGCAAGCCAAAGCCCTGACAACCTTTCTGAGTCTCTCGCATTGGGACAGTCTTGATGGTGATACGCCTAGAGAAGGCATAAAAAAAGTGACCAAGGAAGAACTGATGAATGAGAGCCATTGTACGGATGCTGTTGTCAAGGCACTTATCAATAGAGGAATCCTTGTTACGTATAAATTGGAAATTGGACGATTGAATACGAATGGAGAATCTCATCTTGAACTTATCAAACAACTTTCCTTGGCACAGCAAGATGCCTATAATGGAATCCTGATGCAAATGATGAAAAAGGATGTTGTATTGCTTCATGGTGTGACATCCAGCGGAAAGACGGAAATCTATATTCATCTTATCAGAAAAGCCATAGAGGAGCATAAGCAGGTGCTCTATCTTCTGCCGGAAATCGCTCTGACCGTACAAATCATGGAACGTCTGCATAGAGTCTTCGGCGACCGGCTGGGCATCTATCATTCTAAATATAGTGATGCTGAGCGTGTAGAAATCTGGCAGAAACAACTTTCAGATCATCCCTATGATGTAATCCTGGGTGCAAGAAGTGCCGTCTTCTTGCCTTTTAAGAATTTGGGACTCGTCATCATAGACGAAGAGCACGAGACTTCCTTCAAACAACAGGATCCCGCTCCGCGCTACCATGCCAGAAGTGCTGCCATTGTGCTTGCCAAGATGTATGGGGCAAAGACATTATTGGGTACGGCTACGCCTTCGATAGAGAGTTATTATAATGCGCAGCAAGGTAAGTATGGACTGGTAGAGCTGAAAACAAGATACAAAGGTATTCAGTTGCCGGAAATTCAGGTGGTGGATGTAAAAGACTTGCGCCACCGTAAGATGATGAACGGTCCTTTCTCTCCACAGCTGCTGGCTGCAGTAAGAGAAGCTTTGAAGAATGGGCAACAGGCAATCCTCTTTCAGAATCGTCGTGGTTTTGCGCCGATGGTAGAATGTAAGGTATGTGGTTGGGTGCCGAAATGTAAGAACTGTGATGTCTCGCTCACGTTGCATAAGAGTATCAATCTGCTGACTTGCCATTATTGTGGTTACACTTATCCGGTGCCTACAGAATGTCCTAACTGTGGCAGTACGGAAATCATGGGACGCGGTTTTGGTACCGAGAAGATAGAAGACCAGATAGCGGAAATCTTTCCAGAAGCCAAGATTGCCAGAATGGATTTGGATACGACACGTACACGAAATGCTTACGAACGACTGATCGCAGACTTCTCTGAAGGCAGGACGAATCTTCTGATAGGCACGCAAATGGTTTCTAAGGGTCTCGATTTCGACAAGGTGAGTGTGGTGGGCATCCTGAATGCTGATTCAATGCTCAACTATCCCGATTTCCGTGCCTACGAGCATGCTTTCATGATGATGGCACAGGTGAGTGGTAGAGCTGGAAGAAAAGGTAAGCGTGGTTTGGTGATTCTCCAGACCAAGAATCCTACCTTACCTGTAATCGGACAGGTGGTGCATAATGATTATGAAGGCTTGTATCAGGGTATCCTGGAGGAGAGAAGAACTTTTCATTATCCGCCATTCTTCCACCTGATTAATGTGTATGTAAAACATAAATATGATAAGGTGTGCGAACAGGCTAGCCATGAGCTCAGCAAAACGCTGAGAAGCTGGTTTGGCGAGCGTGTATTGGGACCCGATAAACCTGCTGTGGCAAGGGTTAAGACGATGAACATTCGAAAGATTGTTATCAAACTGGAAAATGGTATTGACCAGCAGAAGGTGAGAGAATATCTGAAGTTTGCTCAGCAACAGATGGGAAAAGATCCGAGATATGGAGCGCTGCAGATTTATTATGATGTAGACCCGTTGTAGTTTCCTGAACATCCTTTTCGCTGGCAGAATGGAAGAAAATAAGATTGATAAATAAAATGAAAAAGGCTATCCGTTACTTGTTGCAAGAACGGGTAGCCTTTTAATTATGATAATTGTAGTTATGTTTAGAAGTTGATGTCAAGACCTACTGCGAAAACATTGTTGTTACGTGTGTAGTCTGAACTGTAGGTCTTTCCTATTTGTTCTACATTCTCAGAGGTCTTCTTGTGCTGATAGAAGGTATGGAAGTAAGCTACGTTCAGATCCATCTTCTTATTGATGTGATATACACCACCGACTGCTACAGAGTTTGAACTGACAACGAATGACTTGTCGTCCATATATTCATCGCTCAAGCCATAGTTGGTATTCTGCCAACCTGTACTCAAGGTAATCTTCTTGTTTACATCTACCTCGACACCGGCATTGTACTCTAATGTACCACGCTTCAATTCCTTGTTGCGATTCTTATAAGATGTTGCATTCTTGTCGTCGAACCAGTGGAAACCAACGTTTACTCTAACAGCATCGATAGGGCTATAACCAACACCGAGTGCCAGATAAGCAGGAATATCACCAGCAATCTTCTTGCCATCCTCATATTCACCGATAGCCTGTTCGAGCTCTGTGTCGAACTGAGTCTTCAACTGACCCATTGCTCCCTTGATTGTAGGATCTGCCAGAATGGCATCTGCAGCCTGTTCAGGTACACCACCTGCGATATAAGCATTGCGGAGATTGGCTGGAAGGTTACCGATACTTGGTACCTGGTTTACTGACTTGTTCTTCAAGCGGATACGAGTCTTGAACTCATACTTGGCAGCGAAGTTCCATTTGCCAGTTTTGAAATCAACACCGATGATAGGGGTGAAGCCCACACCGCTCTGGTCACAGCTCAACTCGATATTGGCAGCTTTCTCCTTAGTTGGGTCAAGTACCATATAGAGAGGCATTGCGCCAACCTTGATGTTCTCTACATAACCATAGTAGTTGGTAGAAGCATAGACACCACGTACGCCTGCGAATGCACTGAAGTTGTCGCTGAACTTATAAGCTGCACCCAGAGAGAGACCATAGTAGTACTGGCGGCCGTGCATATAACTGTTGTAGCTATACTTGCCTTCCTTTCCGAATTTATCATTGTTGGTGAAAACAGCTGGTACACGATACTGTGCTGCAACCTGGTCTACAGCACCAGCCAACTGGCAAGCTGCCATTGCTGTCTCAGCTACGATCTTCTCGAAAGAGCCCAGACCGTTATCGAAGGTACACTTGCCGCCACCACCTGTGAGGGCGAAGCTAGCCTGAAGTGACCATCTACCTTTATTATAAGCATACTGGAATGAAGGGATGACAGGCGCAAAAGCCTCACCCTTGAAAGTACGAGGAGTAATAGGATTGTTCACATTGTTTGTGAACAATGCATAATCATTTTCAATACTACGTGTCTGGTAAGCCAACTGCCAGTTGATGGCGAGATGGTGACCTTCACCCATGAATACAACTCCGGCTGGATTGTAATAAACACCGTCGATACCAATTGAAGCCTCACGGCTCATCATTCTATTGAATGCTACATGTTGATTGGTGTTGGTGAGCAAACCGCCTGCAAAAGATGGGGTTGCACAAGCCATCGCAATGGCAAAACCAACTAATTTTAGTTTCTTCATCTTAATAATATTAAATAAAAACGTCCGCAAAGGTAACTATAATGTTCTATTTCGCTATTGCTTTTCTGAAATATTTAAAACATATTAACGCAAAAAGCCCTTCTTCTTGCACAGATTTTTAAAAGTGTGCAAGAAAAAGGGCTGTAAAAACTTCACGAAGCCTATCTTTACTCTTGTTCTTTCGGCTCTTGGATTGCCTTTTTGCCGGCATTCTGTCTTACGTTTAGGTGAGGATACGAAATACGGGTATGGTAAATAGCCTTGAGTCGTTCAATGAGTACCTGTTTAGCGAGTGCGATGTCGCGGAACGTGATAGGGCACTCCTTGAAGAAACCATCTGCCACCTGTCCGTCGATGAGTTTGTTGACGAGGTTGCTGATGCTTTCTTCAGTATATTCGTTAAGAGAGCGCGAAGCCGCTTCAACCGTATCTGCCATCATCAGGATAGCCTGTTCGCGGGTAAATGGGTTCGGGCCTGGATATTGGAACTGCGACTTGTCAATCACCTCTGTAGGGTGGGCATTACAGTAATTAATATAGAAATACTTGGTGATGCCCGTTCCGTGATGAGTAGTGATGAAATCCTTTATGATGCCTGGCAGACCAATTTTCTCTGCCATCTTCAGACCTTCTGAAACATGGCTTATGATAATCTGTGCACTCTCAAGGTCGCTTAACTGGTCGTGAGGATTAACGCCCGCCTGATTCTCTGTGAAGAAAACAGGGTTAGTCATCTTACCGATATCATGATAGAGTGCTCCGGTACGTACCAGGAGACTGTTGGCTCTGATGCGGTTGGCAATCTCTGCTGCCAGGTTACCTACGGTGATAGAATGCTGGAAGGTGCCTGGAGCAATCTCACTCAGGTTGCGAAGTAATCCCTTGTTGGTATTTGACAACTCGAAGAGTGTAACATTAGATGTAAATCCAAACATCTTTTCTATAATGTACATGAGCGGATAAGAGAGTAGCAGGAAGATGCCGTTTACGGTAAAGTAGGTATACATGCTGGCATCTACGTTGAACACCTGGTTGTCCTGCATCAGCTGAAGGGCAAGATATACTATACCGCTGGCTATAGTCACCAACAGGGCTGTGATGAATATCTGCGAGCGCTTGCTGAGTTCACGCAAACTGTAGATGGCAACAAGACCTGCTACCAGCTGTACGATGATAAACTCGTACTGGTATTTTACAGCTGCTGCACAAATGAGAATCATCGTAACGTGGCTGATAAAAGCAGTACGCGAGTCCATAAACACACGTACGAAGATAGGAGCCATGGCAAATGGGATGATATAGACACTGAAGAAATTGTGTTTCATCATGAGTGACACAAAGATAGGGAACAGCGTAATCATCGCATAAAGCATGGTAATGCTGCGCGGCTTATCAAAATAGTCTTTTCTGAAAAGTGAGAGATAAGAGGTAAACAGCATGACAAGGATGAAGATAAACAGTACCTGTCCGATGATAGTAGTTGTCAGTTCTTCCTGAGTAGAGCTGCGGCGCTTCATCTCCTTATCGAATGAATTGAGCACCCGATAGGTATTGTTCGTAATCACTTCTCCACGGTCCACAATCTTCTGACCGCTCATCACCATTCCGCTTGCCAGTGGAATGCTGCTCATCATGTCGGCTTTTTCAGTCTCGCTTCTTTCCTTATCATATATGACGTTGGCTTCAACATAATTGTTAAGGTTGCAACGGGACAAAAGCTGCCGCTGGGTTGCCAGCTTCTCATCGTAGAAGATGCGTTCGTAAGCGGCAATAGTAGAATAGAACGAACCGATAGGCACGCTCTTCACATTCTTTCCGTTGATAATACGTATCATACTCGTAGAATCTTTGTAGATACGATTATATTCCGTGGTATTGATGATGCCGGTCTGATAAAGGCGCTGAAGCTGCTGGGCTATGAGTCCCACGTATTCTTTTGGCAAACCTGGTACACCTTGGCTGAAGTCGTGCAGGAAACGGCTCACCTGTTCGCTGCCGATGGATTCATTGACAGTATAATAAGGTTGGAATTGCTTCATCAGCGAATCCTGTTCCCGCTTGATGGCTTCATCGGTCTTATAGATTGGAAAGTCAAATTTTGCGATGACAGAACTATACATCCATGGCTTTCCAACATCATACCTGAACATCCTTCCTTCGTTGCGAGGAAGGAACCAAACAATGATAGCAACGGTGATTAATATCAAAACCGTTTTTGTGGCGAAATTGCGCCAATAGTTCTCTTCTGGGTTGTTAAATATGCTCATTTTCCTACTTTTTTCTTACTTATTTCGTTTTACAGTGCGAAAATACGAAAAAAAACGGCTAAAATCGCAAAAAAAGATGTAAATTTGCAGAAAAATTTGAAAATAGCTATAAAAAGACATGGCAGATAGAAAAGTAAGGGTGCGTTTTGCCCCTAGTCCAACGGGTGCATTGCACATTGGCGGTGTTCGTACCGCTCTGTATAATTATTTGTTTGCTCGCCAACATGGAGGTGAGCTGGTGTTCCGTATTGAGGATACAGATTCTCATCGTTTCGTGCCTGGAGCCGAAGAATATATCCTGGAATCTTTCAAGTGGCTGGGTATCCAGTTTGATGAGGGTGTAAGTTTCGGTGGAGAGCATGGACCTTATCGCCAGAGTGAACGTCGTGATATTTATAAGCAGTATGTTCAGCAGCTCTTGGATAATGATAAGGCGTATATTGCTTTTGATACTCCTGAGGAGTTGGAAGCAAAACGTGCCGAAATCCAGAATTTCCAGTATGATGCTCATACTCGTATGCAGATGCGCAACTCTCTGACGCTTTCTAAGGAAGAGGTTGATAAGCTGATTGCTGACGGAAAGCAGTATACTGTACGTTTCAAGATTGAACCAGGACAGGAAATTCACGTGAACGATATGATTCGTGGCGACGTGAAGGTAATGAGCGATATCTTGGATGATAAGGTGCTTTACAAGAGTGCAGATGAATTGCCAACTTATCACCTGGCAAATATCGTAGACGACCACTTGATGGAAATCTCTCATGTAATCCGCGGTGAGGAGTGGTTGCCAAGTGCTCCTTTGCACGTACTTCTTTATAAGGCTTTCGGTTGGGAAGATACCATGCCTCGTTTTGCACATCTTCCTTTGCTTCTTAAGCCAGAAGGCAAGGGTAAGTTGAGTAAGCGTGATGGCGACCGCCTCGGTTTCCCTGTATTCCCACTGGAGTGGCATGATCCTAAGACTGGCGAGGTTTCTTCCGGTTATCGTGAGAGTGGTTACTTCCCAGAGGCTGTAGTCAACTTCCTGGCGCTCCTCGGTTGGAATCCAGGTACAGAACAGGAAATCTTCTCTCTCGATGAGTTGGTGAAGGCTTTCGATATTTCACGTTGCTCTAAGGCTGGTGCTAAGTTCGACTTTAAGAAGGGTATCTGGTTTAACCACGAATACATTCTGATGAAGAGCGATGATGAAATTGCTAACCTCTTTGCTCCTATTGTTGCCAACAATGGTGTAGAGGAAACTCTGGACCGCGTAAAGCAGGTGGTACACATGATGAAGGATCGTGTGAACTTCGTCTATGAACTGTGGCCATTGTGTTCTTTCTTCTTCATTGCTCCTACAGAGTATGATGCCAAGACAGCCAAGAAGCGCTGGAAGGAATATTCTGCACAGCAGATGACAGAACTTGCTGATGTGCTTGAAGGTATTGAGGATTTCTCTATCGAAGGTCAGGAGCCTGTCGTGATGAAATGGGTAGAGGATAAGGGCTATAAACTCGGTGATGTGATGAATGCATTCCGTCTGACTCTCGTAGGTGAGGGTAAGGGCCCTGGTATGTTCGATATCTCAGCCTTCCTCGGCAAGGAGGAAACTCTTCGTCGTCTTCGCAAGGCAATCGAAGTTTTGGGTTAATTCACAATAATTTCTCTCTGAATGGCTTTCTGCTGAAGGCTATTCAGAGAGTTCACGTATTTATAGATAGCAACCAATAATAGTAATATCATGGTCTATAATATCGTAATATATTTTGTCCTTTGGGGCATAGCCATTGCAAGTTTGTTTAATGAAAAGGTGCGCAAGATGTGGCGTGGTGAGCGCGAGGCTTTCAAAATATTGAAGCAGAAGGTGGATCCTAATGCTAAGTACATTTGGTTTCATGCTGCATCGCTCGGTGAGTTTGAACAGGGACGACCTTTGATGGAACGTATCCGTAAGGACTATCCTCAGTATAAGATTCTGCTTACCTTCTATTCTCCTTCAGGTTATGAGGTGCGCAAGAACTATGAGGGAGCAGACATCATCTGTTATATGCCGGTGGATACTCGGTTGAATGCCATCCGTTTCCTTAGATTGGTACGTCCGGTGATGGCTTTCTTTATCAAATATGAGTTCTGGTCTAATTTCCTTCATATCCTGAAGCATCGCAATATTCCTACTTATAGCGTGAGCAGTATCTTCCGCGAGGATCAGGTGTTCTTCAAATGGTATGGCAGAAACTATGCTGGAGTGCTGAAGTGCTTTACCCGTTTCTTCGTACAGAACGAGGAGAGCAAGCGATTGCTCGAAGGTATAGGCATCACGGCTGTGGATGTGGTAGGCGATACCCGTTTCGACCGTGTTCTCCAGATAAAGGAGGCTGCCAAGCAATTGCCGATTTGCGAGGCTTTCAGAACAGGAGTAGCTTCATCTCAGTCTGCGGATGTACCTCATCATGATTTCAAGGTATTTGTTGCCGGTAGCTCTTGGCCACCAGATGAGAATATCTTTATACCTTTCTTCAATGAGCACAAGGATTGGCGCCTGCTGATTGCTCCTCATGTCATCGCTGAAGAGCATCTGAAGCTGATTCTTTCTCTGATAAAGGACAAGAAGGTGGTACGCTATACGCAAACTACTCCTGAAGAAGCTGCTGAGGCTGATGTCCTGATTATCGATTGTTTCGGATTGTTGAGCAGTATGTACAACTATGGTGATGTGGCTTATATCGGTGGTGGCTTTGGTGTTGGCATTCATAACACCTTGGAGGCTGCCGTATGGAATATGCCGGTTATCTTCGGTCCGAACAATAAAAAGTTTCAGGAGGCTCAGGGCTTGCTGAAATCGGGTGGAGGTTTTGAAATCAATACCTATGAGGATTTTTCAGGCTTGATGAACTCTCTGATGAATGATGAGGCCTTCCTGAAGCAGGCTGGCGATAAGGCTGGCACCTTCGTGGCTCATTTGGCTGGCGCTACAGATAAGGTCTTGGCAAGTGTAAAGTTGTAATAGCTTCTTTATATACATATAATAAAAGGTCTCATGAATACTTTTCTTCATGAGACCTTTTATTATATGTATATGTGCCTTAAACCGGGTGATGTACCTTTATTTGATAATGCGGTAGTAATCTTCTTTTTTTGGTTTTACGGTATGAGGATGCGCTGATGCATAACCCAACGCTAAGGCACCGACACCCATCAATCCCTCTGGAAGATTCCAATCTTTCATCAGTTTCTTTCCTTCTTCTGATGCGAACATACCGTCTTCACGGTTGATCCAGCAGGAAGAAAGACCGATAGAGTGGGCTGCAAGCATCATATTGCCTAAGATAAGGCTGCCGTCTTTTACTCCGTTCACATTACTTTCTGGAGCCAGGACGATGACGATGGTTGGCGCTCCGTAGTAAGGATCGCTTTCTACACCCATGATTTCTGCGTTCATCTTGCGAAGCTGGGCGCAAATCTCAGGATTCTGAACGGCAACGATGAAAGGCTCCTGGGTTCCATGACCTGTAGCAGCCCATGTGCCGGCTTCTAATACAGTCTTCAACTCTTCGTCGGTAATCTGATCTGCCTTGAAGCGACGAATGCTTCTTCTTTCCCTGATGGCTTTTAAAACTTCATTTTCCATTGTATATTACTTTTTGATGATTCTTATTTAAAATGATGATTTCTTTCTCTCTTTTATGCAGGGCATCCGCTCAAATCCTCTTCATCCATATACTGGCTGAGAACGCGTGCGATGCGAATCAATCCCTGCA
>ERZ869991.329-NODE-329-length-16353-cov-5.237773_pt1 | contig 16353 bp, 12 predicted proteins | sample MGYA00520862_ERZ869991 | MGnify/ENA primary metagenome ERZ869991 (study PRJEB32232, sample SAMN07284978) | human gut metagenome | biome: human-associated habitat; material: feces | host: Homo sapiens | place: Tanzania | collected 2014-08-11 ...
GGGCGCAGCTGTCTTACGGTTACTCCAGTACGCCACATTTCGCTTTCGCGCATAGCCTTCAGCTCGGCATTCAGCTTCTCGCGATAGTCTGGCTTAGAATTGCTGTCGATAGAAATCTGTGCCTCATTACCGGTCTTAACCGAAAGGTATAGCCATTCCATAACTGGCTTGATGGCTTCGCGGAAACGTGGAGCCCAGTCGAGCGCACCGCGCTGTGCAGTTGTAGAGCAGTTGGCATACATCCAGTCCATTCCTTTCTCGCCGAACAAAGGCATAAGGCTCTGGGTCAGCTCTTCGATAGTCTCGTTGAAAGCCTCTGATGGAGAGTGTCCGTGTTCGCGAAGAACCTCATACTGTGCCTCGAACAAGCCCTCGATGGCACCCATCAGCGAACCGCGCTCACCGGTAAGGTCGGATGTTGCCTCGCGCTGGAAAGTAGTCTTGAACAAATATCCGGCTCCGATACCGATACCGAAGGCGATAGTCTTGTCTTCTGCATTACCGGAAGCATCCTGATAAACGGCGTATGAGCAGTTAAGTCCTCTGCCTTCGCAGAACATCGTGCGCAGAGAAGTTCCCGAACCCTTAGGCGCAACCATGATAACATCTACGTCCTCTGGTGGAACAACACCGGTACGGTCGTTCCAGTTGATGGCAAAACCGTGTGAATAGTACAGTGTCTTGCCTTTTGTGAGGTATTTCTTAATCTTAGGCCATACCTGAATCTGACCGGCATCCGAGAGCAACATGCAGATGATTGTTCCCTTCTCGGCTGCCTCCTCGATAGAGAACAGGGTCTTGCCCGGTACCCATCCGTCGGCAACAGCCTTGTCGTATGTCTTTCCTTCGCGCTGACCAACAATTACATTGAAACCATTATCGCGCAGATTGCATGCCTGACCAGGACCTTGGATGCCGTAGCCCAATACTGCAATCGTTTCATTCTTCAAAACTTCACGTGCTTTCTCTAAAGAAAATTCCTTGCTGGTGACAACTGTCTCGATAACGCCACCGAAATTCATTTCTGCCATAATCGTAATGTTTTAGTTCTTATGCCTTTTATATAGGCATGTATATGTTATTAATTTATGTTTGTTATTATTGTGGGCGCAAAGGTATGAATTTAAAACTAAATAACCAAATTTTATTTCAATCTTTTATGAATTTAACCATACTTCTCACTACTTCCACGTCGTTTGCCTCACTGTTTGTCTTCGTTATTCTGATATGGAAAGTATTGTCGTCCACTTCTTCTTTATAGAAACTAAGCTTGTCGCCATAGTAGCTTTCAGCCACATAGGCAATATCGAAGCGCTTGACTCTATGTGTCTTATACCAATCGAGAGTAAAGAGGTCGAGCACATGCTCGATATACTTCACGCTGTTGATGTGTCCGTTTACGTCGACATCGCTGTAATTGGTGTCTATTGTCCGCACAAGTTGAGCTTCTTTGCTCATCTTCACCCTCGACAGTGGAGCGATAGGGCATTCTTTATCCTTGTCGATATATTGCTCAATCTCACCATTGCGAATTTCCATAATGTTTTGCGGTTGCCTCGTGCAGGTGTCAATCATCGCCCAGATGCTTCTTCCGTATCCGTATACTATTTTGTCGTCGGGGCTTGAGATGCGGAAATCCCTGTTCGTGAAGTATCTCATAGCACTTTCCACCCATGTCTCGACATCGAATTTGTCATAAGCCGTAGGCATGTCGTCCATCTCAATGGCAAGTCGGGAGAGTACCCACGTCTTGTGGATTGGATTTAGATAGTTCATGCCGAAGTCGCGGTCGTTAGAGTGGAAGTCTGCGGCATTAAGCAAGTGGTTCCCAAGGTGTCCGATAAACAGTCGCTTTGAGAAATCGCAGTGGAATGGTTCTGCGAGGAATCCGTATCTTCCTATTTTATCCAATGTTTTCATCTGTTTTATTGGTTTTTCGCTTTTCCTGAAGTTCGAGGAAGTCGCTGACTTCTTCCACAGGATTTCTTGTTATTGCAATACGTCCGCTTCTTGTATATTGAAGTACGCAGTTGTATTTTTGCAGTTCATGATACAGTCCGGTAATTTCCTCCGTCCTTCCGTTCTGCATTGCCGCACAGAAAGTGGGGTTTACTTCCACGATGTGAGCATCAGCATGCCGTATGATTCTTGAGATTTCCGGATTGTCCATAATTATCTGCGTAGAGAGCTTGAACAGTCCTACCTCCCTTATAAACAGTTGTTCGTCGGTATAGTAATCCGCCTTTATGACATCAATTTTCTTTTCAATCTGTTTTGTTACAAGCAGAATCTGCTCCTCGTCGCTCCATACGGTAATTGTATATTTGTGTACACCTTTAATGCTCGACGCCGAAACGTTGAGGCTTTCGATATTAATCTGTCTTCTTGTGAACACTGCCGTAATCTGGTTAAGCAGACCGGCTATATTCTCGGAGTATACCAATAAGGTATATAGTTTTCTTTCTTTTCCTTCCATACACGTCAAATGTTAATTTCCAATAGCATCTCGTCAACAGATTTTCCCGGTGGAGTCATAGGCAGCACGTTGTCTTCCTCTTTTATGGCACATTCCATTATGAACGGTCCGTCGGTTGAAAGCATTTTCTGGATATTATCCTTCAGCTCGTCCCTTGTGACAGACAGGGCATACGGGATGCCGTATGCTTCACTAATTGATTTATATTGCGGGTTCATCATCTTTGTGAATGATTTCCTGCCGCCAAAGAACATGTCCTGCCATTGTCTGACGTTGCCGAGATAATTGTTGTTCATCAGAATGATCTTTACCGGTGCCTGTTGTTCCATTATCGTGCCCAGTTCCTGAATGCTCATCTGAAAGCCTCCGTCACCGGTAAACAGGCACACTGTCCGTTTCGGTGCACCGAAAGTTGCCCCGACGGCAGCAGGCAGTCCGAAGCCCATAGTGCCGAGACCGCCGCTTGTTGCAATAGACAGCTTCTTGTTGTATTTGAAGTATCTTGCCGAGAACATCTGGTTTTGTCCCACATCGTTAACGAGAACTGCGTCGCCTTTAGTAGCCTCAGCCACGGCATTTACCACTTCGCCCATCAGCAACATTCCGCTTTTAGGGTGAATGGCGGGTTCGATAACTTTGTCGTATTCCATCTTGTAAATAGGCTTAAAGCTGTCTCGCCATTCTCGGTGTACATTTTTCTTCAGCAACTTTGTGATTGCCGGCAACGACTCCTTGCAGTCGGCAACGACAGCCACTGTGGTCTTTACGTTTTTGTCTATTTCGGATTCATCGATATCGAGATGGATAATCTTAGCTTGTTTGGCGTACGTGTCAATGTTGCAAGTAACACGGTCGCTAAATCTCATTCCTATAGCAATCAGCACATCACATTCCTGCTCCTTTATATTGGGGGCATAATTGCCGTGCATTCCGAGCATTCCCATATTCAGAGGATGGTTAGACGGAAGTGCCGACAATCCCAACAGAGTCCTTGCTGCAGGGATATCAGCCTTTTCAAGAAAATCTACGAGCTCGTCCTGTGCCTGTCCTATCTCAACGCCGTGTCCGACAAGAGCCAGTGGTTTCTTGGCGTTGTTTATAATGTCGGCAGCCTCCTTTACTTTAGTCATGTCAAGTTCTGGATAGGCATCATAGCTTCTTACGAAGTTGATGTGTTGAGGCTCGTAGTCGGTTTTGCTGACTTGTGCGTTTTTGGGGAAATCCAACACAACAGGTCCTGGTCTTCCAGACTTTGCAATATAGAATGCACGGCTTACTGCCCATGCTATATCTTCGGCTTTGCGAATCTGGTAGCTCCATTTGCTTATTGGCTGTGCCAAACCTACGAGGTCTACTTCCTGAAATGCATCAGTGCCAAGGGCGTCGACGCCCACCTGACCGGCTATGACCACAAGTGGGGTAGAGTCCATCATTGCATCAGCAACACCAGTAAGAGTGTTTGTCGCTCCCGGTCCGCTTGTAACAAGACATACTCCTACTTTCCCGCTGACCCTTGAGTAGCCTTCGGCAGCATGGACGGCAGCCTGTTCGTGGCGAACAAGTATGTGGTTGAATGTTTTGTTGTCGCCTCTTGTATAGTCGTAAAGTTTGTCGTATACTGGCATTATCGCTCCGCCAGGGTAACCGAAGATTGTATCAACCCCTTCGGCGGCAAGTGAGCGCATAAGTGCCTCTGCGCCTGTTATATTGTTGTTTGTCATCTTTTTCCTTTCTTCTATTCAATAACCCTTATGCCTTTTCTATTCAATAACCCTTACGCCGCCTTTGTCGGCAGAACTTACACTCTGTGCGTATGCCCTCAGCGCCTTGCTGACGGTGCGCTGTCTTGTCATAGGTCTCTGTTCCCTGTTGGCGAGTTCCTCTTCAGACAACTTAACGTTAATGCTTCTGTTAGGGATGTCAATCTCGATGATGTCGCCGTCGATGATTTTTCCGATGTTTCCGCCTGCGGCAGCTTCCGGCGAGATATGTCCGATACTAAGTCCTGATGTACCTCCGCTGAATCTTCCGTCTGTGATAAGTGCACATTCCTTACCCATGTGCATGCTCTTGATATAAGAAGTAGGGTAGAGCATTTCCTGCATGCCAGGTCCGCCTTTTGGTCCCTCGTGGGTAATTACCACACAGTCGCCCTTCTTTACCTTTCCGCCAAGAATTCCGTCGCAGGCATCCTCTTGTGAATCGAACACTTTTGCCGGTCCTTCGAAATGCCAAAGTTCGCTGTCTACTCCTGCTGTCTTCACCACGCATCCGTCTTGGGCAATGTTGCCGAACAAAACGGCAAGTCCGCCGTCCTTTGTGTAGGCATGTTCCAAGTCGCGGATGCATCCTGTAGAACGGTCGGTATCGAGAGACTCCCATTGTTCGTCTTGCGATCCCATCTTTGTAGAGAATCTTCTTCCTGGAGCACTCTTGTATATTCTTTCAGCTTCAGAATCAATATCATTTCCCGTTATATCGTATTTCTTCAGCTGTTCGCCGATAGTCTTTCCGTCCACTCGCTTGGCATCCTTGTGTATAAGTCCTCCTTTCGCCAGCTCATTCATTATTCCGAAGATACCTCCGGCTCTGTTACATTCCTGCACACTGTATTTCTGTGTGTTTGGCGACAGTTTGCAGAGACATGGCACTTTTCTGCTCAGAGAGTCGATATCCTTCATCGTGAAGTCTGTCTCGGCCTCTTGAGCAACGGCGAGCAAATGTAGGACGGTGTTGGTACTTCCTCCCATGGCAATATCCAGAGTCATGGCATTTAGAAAAGCGTCTCTTGTTGCAATGTTTCTTGGGAGTACACTCTCGTCGCCATCCTCATAATAGCGAAGGGCATTAGTTACTATTTGTCTTGCGGCATCCTTAAACAATTGTATTCTGTTTTTGTGGGTAGCAAGAATGGTTCCATTGCCCGGCAGGCTCATACCGATAGCCTCAGTAAGCGAGTTCATAGAGTTTGCCGTGAACATTCCGGAGCAGCTGCCACATCCAGGACATGCACAGCTTTCAATTTCCTTTAGTTCTTCGTCGCTTATGCTCTTGTCGGCACCTTTAACCATAGCCGTGATAAGGTCGGCATTCTCGCCTCTCCATTTTCCGGCTTCCATCGGTCCGCCGCTACAGAAAACCGTAGGGATGTTAAGTCTCATTGCCGCCATCAGCATTCCCGGTGTAACCTTGTCGCAGTTGGATATGCAGATCATGGCGTCAGCCTTGTGTGCATTGACCATATATTCTACTGAGTCAGCGATGATGTCTCTTGACGGTAGGGAGTAAAGCATACCGTCGTGCCCCATGGCGATACCGTCGTCAATGGCTATGGTGTTGAATTCGGCGGCATAGCAGCCCATCTTTTCGATTTCTTCTCTGACCACTTGTCCTATTTCGTGCAAGTGTGTATGTCCTGGCACAAACTGGGTGAATGAGTTTACAATAGCGATGATTGGTTTACCAAACTGTTCGTGTTTCATTCCTGTTGCAACCCATAACGCTCTGGCTCCAGCCATACGTCTTCCCTCTGTGCATACTGCACTCCTCAGCTTATGTTTCATCTTGTTTCTTTTATTAAGTTATACAAGTGTATCTTGTCTTATACCTATTATTATATATAGCCGTTATTTGCTTTAGAGCAGCAAATGGCAAATATTCTTTTGAAATGTTGTACAAAGGTACATGTTTTTCTGTAAAGAGAAACAATTTGATACATTTATTTTCAAGAATACTGATAACTTAAAGAAAAATGTGTTAAATATCTTCTAAATTGAAAGATAAATAACACATTTCGTTTATTAGTGTGCAATTATTGCCTTTGTATTTTTATGCCACGATGACTTATAAAGTGAGTTTCCCGTTGTTATTGAATATTTCCTCTTCGTCGCTCATGTGGTAGATAACATGTTCGATTTTTGTCAAATCGTGTTTTATCTTGTACAATTCTTCAACATTGTGTTCTTTCTTGTCAGACAGAAGATTCAGGATTTCCTGTCTTATGACCTTCAATTCTTCTTTGTCTTCTTTGGTCATTTTCCTGTTGTCAATGCATACATCGCATTGGTTGCAGTTGCTGGATTTGTTTTCTCCGAAATATCTAAGCAGCTGTCTGCTTCGACACATGTAATTGTTTTCGGCGTATTTGTTAATTGCCTCGATGCGGCATTTGAAGAGTTCTTTGCGTATGTCATAGATCTCTTTTGATATTATAATCTCGTTGGTATCTACTCTGTTTTGTGTATATTTTATTTTTGGAACGTTCTTCTCTGGTATGAAGCTGACGAGTCTTTTCTTGTCCAATTCTTTCAGAATACAATATACTTCATTCTTGTCAATGCCAGCCTTTTGCGCTATAAGTCCTTCGTCAACAGGTGCATAGTTGGAAAACAGTCCGCTATAACATCTTAGTGTGGCTATAATAACCGAGTTCTGCTTCTCGTTGAGGTCGTTGAGTTTATACAGTTCGTCCCTTTCCACGAGAAACATCAGTCTGGTTCTTTCATTTCCGTTGCCGTCGTATTCTATGTATCCGGCTTTTTCCAGAATTTTCAGAGCCGCCTCAAGTCTTATAGGGAAATGCTTAAAGTTATTGCAGAATTTTCCTATATTGAATTCAAATGTGTGTCCGTATCCACTGCCAACACCAATTTGGAAGAAGTAGGCGAGATGCTCATACACTTGTTTAATATAATCCTTGTCGGGGAAGTTGTCTGAAATTCTTTTTGAGAGAGTTATTTTGTCGTGGTTATTGTAAAGTAAAACGGCGTAAGCCTTTTCCCCGTCGCGTCCGCCACGTCCAGCTTCCTGAAAGTAAGCTTCAATAGAGTCAGGGCAGTCGATATGTATAACGAGTCTTACGTCCGGTTTGTCGATACCCATTCCGAATGCGTTTGTTGCCACCATAACCCTTACTTTGTCCTCTTGCCACATCGTCTGTCGCTCGTCTCTTGTAGAGTGTTCAAGTCCGGCATGGTAGTATGTGGCACTAATTCCGCTTTTTTCAAGAACTTCGGCAACATCCTTAGTCTTTTGTCTGCTGTACACATAGACTATTGCGCTTCCGTTGACAGAATTCAGGATGTGCAGCATTTCCTCATTTTTGTTTTCCGCAATTCTTACGATATAGGCGAGGTTCTTCCGTTCAAAGCTCATTTTGAAGACATTCTTCTCTTTGAAACCGAGTTTTTCCTGTATGTCATCAACGGTAGCCGGTGTTGCAGTGGCAGTGAGGGCAAGCACGGGAGCCTTTGGCTTTATTTTGCGGATGGAGCATATAGAAAGATAAGAGGGTCTGAAGTCGTATCCCCATTGACTTATGCAGTGAGCTTCGTCTACTGTTATGAAGCTGACATTCATGTGTTTCAGTTTCGTGAGGAACAGTTCAGATGAAAGTCTTTCTGGCGAGACATACAACAGGGTAACGCCTCCGAGAACCGCATTGTCCAGGATATTGACAATCTCGTTTCGCTGCATGCTTCCATATATGGCATAAGCTTTTATCCCTTTCTTCCTCAGATGGCTCACCTGGTCTTTCATCAAGGCAATAAGAGGGGTTATGACGATGCATACCCCTTTGCTTGCCAAGGCTGGAACCTGGAAGGTAATGGATTTTCCTCCACCGGTAGGCATCAGTCCCAGAGTGTCTTTTCCGGCACTGATGCTCTCTATGATTTCCCTTTGGATGCCTCTGAAGTCATTGTATCCCCAATATTCCTTCAGAATGCCGGTAAACTTGTCGTCACTCACTTTTCCTGCTATAAGTTCTGAAACGAATTATGATTTAAAAACTTCCCTCACAAGGTCTGATGTCTTCAATCTGCAGCTGCACGTCGTTATGCTTGAACACGTTGTCTTCAATGGTATATGCAATATCGAAGCTGCGTTTCGACTTTATGTACCTTGCCGATGCACTTTGTCCGAAGGCAATGCCGTTCATTACGTTGTTGGATTTCGAGTCCACCAGTTCCAGCTTTATATGTTCCTGTTCCCTTCCAACCACTTTACTCGTACCGAAGTCGTATACGTCTTTTGTGCAGAACAGCGGTTTGGGGTTGCCCGGCCCGAAAGGACCGAACTTTTTCAGTTCGCCGTGCATTTTCTTTGTAATGTCCTTAAAGTCGATAACGGCATCGATATTGAGCGTAGCCTCGGTATGTTCCGGCAAGATATGCTCGTCGACATATTTCTGGAAGCGTCTTCTGAATTCCTTTACGTCAGCCCATTTCAGTGTAAGTCCGGCGGCATACGTGTGTCCTCCGAAGTTCATCAGCAAGTCTCTGCAGCTTTTTATTGCCGAATAGATGTCGAAGCCGGCAACGCTTCGTGCGGAGCCCGTTGCGAGATCGCCGTCGCGTGTAAGTACGACAGTAGGTCTGACATAAATTTCCGTGAGTCTTGATGCGACAATTCCGATAACTCCCTTTTTCCAGTTCTCGTCGTAGAGCACGATACTTGTATGTTTCTGCTGACTTTCCAGTCGTTCCACGATGAGGTTGGCGTCCTCGGTCATTTGTTTGTCGATATCTTTTCGCTGTTCGTTGTATTCGTTGATGTGTTTAGCTTCGCTAAGAGCCACGGCAAAATCCTTTTCAACGAGCAAGTCAACGCTTTCCCGTCCGTTTTCCATTCTTCCGGAGGCATTTATTCTCGGTCCGATTTTAAACACGATATCGCTCATTGAGAGAGTCCGTCCGTTAAGTCCGCAGATATCCACAATAGCTTTCAGTCCGATATTCGGGTTCAGGTTCAGCTGTTTCAGTCCGTGGTATGCAAGTATTCTGTTTTCTCCGGTCACTGGCACGATGTCTGCCGCGATACTCACAGCACAGAAGTCGAGCAGCGGGATGAGCCTTGCGAACGGGATACCGTTGTTCTTGGCAAATGCCTGCATGAGTTTGAATCCCACACCGCAGCCGCAAAGATGTTTGAACGGGTAGTTGTCGTCAGGGCGTTTAGGGTTAAGAATAGCCGTGGCTGGCGGCATGATGTCGTCTGGCACGTGGTGGTCGCAGATGATAAAATCGATGCCAATGCTTTTTGCATACGCTATCTCCTTGACGGCTTTAATTCCGCAGTCAAGAATGATAATGAGTTTTACGCCTGTCTCTTTGGCGTATTCAATCCCCTTACGGCTAACTCCATATCCCTCGTCGTAGCGGTCTGGTATGTAGTAGTCGATGTTTGAGTAGTATTGCTGTAAGAATTTGTAGACCAGAGCAACAGCCGTGCATCCGTCCACGTCGTAGTCACCATACACCATGATGCGTTCCTTGCGCCCCATAGCGTTGTTAAGGCGATCAACAGCCACGTCCATATCCTTCATGAGGAACGGGTCGAGCAGGTCGCCCAGTTGTGGGTGGAAGAACTTTTTTGCATTTTCTTCCTTAATCCCACGTTTTGCCATTATCAGTGCGAGTGGCGCACTGATATTAAGTTTGTCAATCAGTCTTTCCGCATCTTTTTTCTGTTCTGGTGTAGGTGGTTCGTATTTCCATTTAAAATGCATTTATATTGTTTTTTTTATTTCCGCGTGGATAGTCTTGACCCTCTGTGTCGTATGCTTTACTGGCGTCAAGTGGCATTCTTCATAGTAATGTCTTTCCGCCTTATTATATTGTGTTCAGGTCAAAGAGCGTGTAAAGTTACGAATAAAAATCTGAATATGTGTTATACGCTGATGTTTTTTAGATAATTTTATTTTTGTTGTCGCATTGAAAAATCAAATATAAGGTTAATATAAATTTGTTTGTCAGTGTTGAACATTCGTTTGTATTGGTACTGAATAAATTTGTTCAGTGCCATTGAACGATTGTTCAACGTCATTGAATATTGGTTCAGTGCCATTGAACAATGATTCATCAGTGCTGAATATATTATTTGTTGTGGTTTAACGATTTTATGTATACTTCAAGATGTTTTTGTTAGATTTAAACGACGTCAACTGTACGGATCAAAATAATTTGGCGGTTTCAAGATAAAGTAGTACATTAGCCGAAAAATAGCAAAAGAATATAATTATAAGTTCGAACTTAAATGAAATACCTTATAGGAATAAAGAAAATATCTGTTGTGATGCTGCTCATCGTTGCATCACTTTCAGCGGTGTGCCAGAATCTTCAGCATGTAGGCATTGCTTCACTTTGTGAGGGCGACCTCCTGTTTTGTGTTAAGAACGAGGGCAATCCGATAACTGATGTGACCAGTGGGATAGGGGGAATGAAAATCGATCATGTTGCAATCTTTCATAAGGCAGGGCAACAGGCATATGCTCTCGAGGCGATACACAAGGGTGTTTGTCTTACTCCGATTGATAGCTTTATGGCGAGACGCGAAACGGTATTGGCTGCAAGACTGAAAGATACTGTCGGGGTGTCGCTTTCCGTAGAGAGAGCTCTGAAATATTTAGGTAAGCCATACGATTTCAATTTTATGCCCGACGACAGTGCATTTTATTGCAGCGAATTGGTGCAGAAATCTTACCGCTATAAGAGTGGCGAACTTGTTTTCAAGCCAATACCGATGTCTTTTCATGACAAGACAGGCAAGATAACCAAATATTGGAAAGATTATTATTCCCGACAGGGACTGCAGGTTCCTGAAGGAGAACCTGGCAGCAATCCCGGTGATTTGTCTAGAAATGGGGCAATAAAAATAATATGTATATTGGAGCAATAGTCTACTCCAATATACATATTCTATTATAGGTCTATATTATAGGTTGATGTCAACGGCAGCACCAGCCATAATCCACGTGCCGGGCTGTGGCAGACTGCCGAAGTCGTAATATTTTGTGTTGAACACATTGTTGGCCTCGACAAAAAACTTATACTTGTCAGCATTCCATGCCAACCGTGCATCCACCAGTCCGTATGGCTTGTAGTGTGATACTATGGCATTGCCTTCGTTGTCTTTCCTCGTGAATGAGCCTGTCCTCTTCTGCCAGCGGTATTTCAGCGACAGGTCAAGCTGTCGCCAAATGTTCAGTTCGAGGTTTGCCACAAACTTATGGCGCAGGTATTCCAGAGTTGACCGGCTCTGAATATTAGCCGGTTCATCCTTGTCTTGTGTCATCCAAGTATAGGAAACATTGAGCGACTTCAGAAAATGCTGTGAAGGAATAAGTTGACGGAAGTTAGCCTTTGCCGACATCTCAGCTCCAAGAGTGTTTATCTTTGTGAAGTTCACCGATTTCCATACCGCATCGTTCCCCTCGTTGGTATCGAGAATCCAGTCGATCATGTTTTTGCAATGATTGTAGAACATGCTCGCACTTGCCGTGATGCCTGTGCCAAGATATTTCACTCCGCCCTCAAGAGCCTGCAGTTCTTCTGGTTTCAGATGCTTGTCGGCCTTGTGGCCGCCTACCGAATAGTAAAGCTCCGTCACCGACGGCATTCTCAGCGATGTGTTATATGATGCATACAGCTTCACGTTGTTACCGATGCGGTAACTTGCGTCAATGCCCGGATAAACCCTCATGTTCATGTGGTTCCACGAATTCTTTACCGCCACGATGCCGGCAGAGAGTGTGAAGCGCTCAAGCAAGATGTTGTGCTCCAGTGTGAAACTAATATTCGTACGGTTCAGTCCGTTAGTATAATTGCGGTCTGTTTTATGTACATGCTTGGGCGTTTCAAGCGGTTCGCCGAGTGTAGTGCTCACAAGGTCTTCGTTTCTCAGTTCAGCACATACGGCTGTCCTTCCCAATGCCCAGTCGAAATACGAATTGAGATTCACGCCATAAATATCCGTTCGGTGGTAGTTGTATGCAACGCCATATGTGCCGCCTTCTGGAATGATATTGTCAAGACCGCGGAAATACTCAAAGCGGTCCATATTGCGGTTCCAGTAAACCGAAGGATTGAGATGCAGCCTTCCGCAGCGCGTTTCAGCCTGCAGCGCCGTATAACTCTTGAAAGTATGTTCAAATTGGTCGTCGCTTCCAGTTCCGTAAAAAGTGTTGGAACCGAAGTCACGCATGCTCAGTCCTGCATGCCAGCTCACCCTCGTATCGTTGTCGGAATAAGACCCTTGATAGAAAGCTTTCGCTCCCTCAAAGTCCGTGTTTAGTTTTCCTGCCTTATTGCGGTTATATCCGTCGGAGCGGGTGTAGTTTCCAGAAATTGAATTCGTCCATTTCCCGGAGATCAGCCCTACGTTTGCGCCACCGTTTAAGTATCCGTAGCTTCCAGCTTCGGCGTGAGCCGAAATATTGTTATGGGCAGGATGCTTCGTGACGATATTTATAGCTCCGAGCAGCGATGACGTTCCGAACACCCTTCCTGCCGGACCTTCGAGAACCTCGATGCGCTCGATGTCGCTAACGTCTACTGGGAAGTCAAAGGCATTATGTCCCGTCTGAGGGTCGCAGATGTTGATGCCGTTAAGCAGAATTGTAATCTGTTCATAGTTTCCGCCTCGGATGCTGATGTCAGTCTGGGCTCCTATAGGTCCGCGCTGACGCACATCCACGCTTGCTGCATATTTCAGCAAGTCGTTAACACTTTGTACCGGGGCGGCTTGAATATCCTCACGCTCCAGTACAGTAACCATTCTCGCCGCCTGCCCGCGGGTAAGCGGAGCTCGGGAGCCAGTAACTCTCACCTCGTCGAGCGCAATCTCGCTGTGTGTAGCAAGACTGTCGGCTTCAGCCATAATCGGCTTGGTGCTAATGCCGTCTGCCTTGGCGTGGGATAGGGTGGCAACACTAAGCGTGCCGATTATCACCTCTTTGCCGAGACAAGCGAAGAGAGAGTATCCCCTCCGTGTGAAGTGTTTAAACTTCATTGGCGAGCCCGATGCTTTCTTGTTGTTGTACATAGAATTTTGTTTAATTAATATTAATAATGCCCTAAGGCTCGGCAAAAGTACACAGAATAAAGAATAAAAGAGCATTTTATCAAAAAATAAATAGATAACTCCTTGTTTTTTTACGAAAAAAAGATAAACAGCTTCCGCCGCACATCTATGTCATTATGAGTTATCTCAATGATTTTGCCCAAAAATGAAAAATTCCTGTAAATATTTGTGCAGAATGAAAATAAATATGTACTTTTGCGCAAATTTGAGAGTAAACAGAGATACATGAGATTTATTCTTTGTATGAGAAAATGAAAAAAGGATTTTTATTTGTTGTCATAGCATTTACACTGATGATGTGGACAACAACGGGATGCAGTGACAAAAAAGCATCAGGAGCCGATTCTGCCATGACCGACTCCACCGACACTACGGCTGCCGACACATTGGAACAGCTTATATCGGAACAACCGATGCCAAAGGCTGCCGACGAGCTGTTTGACGACTTCATCTTCAATTTCGCAGCAAACAAGAAACTACAGATGAAGAGAATCCAGTTTCCGCTGAAAGTGGTGGACGGAAAGACGGAGAAGATGCTGAACAAGGGGCAATGGAAGATGGAACACTTTTTCATGAATCAGGGCTACTATACGCTCATCTTCGACAACCGCCGACAGATGAACCTTGTAAAGGACACGTCGATTAACCATGTGGTTGTGGAAAAAATTTACCTAAAGCGCAAGAAGGTGAAACAGTATGTGTTCAACCGCATCAACGGGCAATGGATGCTCGTGGAGGTAAATACGGGGGCTATGTATCAGAACAACAACGCCTCGTTCCTGAACTTCTATCAGAAGTTTGCCACTGATTCGGCTTATCAAACACGCCATCTTGACAATCCGATACACTTCTCCGGTCCGGATCCCGACGATGATTTCAGCACTATGACGGGCGATATTGCTCCCGAGACATGGCCTGCCTTCGCACCGGAACTGCCGTCTGGATTTATATACAATATAATGTACGGACAGAAATATACGCAGAGCAACCAGAAGATTTTCGTTATGCGCGGCATCGCCAACGGTATGGAAATGGAACTCACGTTCAGGCGCCACGGCAAGGAATGGAAACTGACAAAGCTCTCTGAATAACAAGAAATTTAATATATGGAAGACTCCTATCGGCTGACACCGGCAACATACACGCAGATGTCTTGCCGACAGGAGTCTTTTGGATTTTTCAGGATAATATTTTATTAACAAAAAAGAACAAGAAAGTGAAAGATTTCAGAAACTACAGTTTGGCACAGCACAACACATTTGGCATCGATGCCAAGTGCAGCCGCTATATCGAGTATGCCACAACTTGCGAAGCAAAAGAGGCAGTAAAAGGCTTGACCGACAGCGACATGCCGTTGCTACTAATCGGTGGCGGAAGTAATCTGTTGCTGACAAAAGATTTCCAGGGTACCGTGCTCCACTCTGCCATCAAGGGCATCAGCTCCACGTTTATCGACGGAGGAGTGCTCGTAAGATGCGGCAGCGGAGAGACATGGGACGATGTGGTGGCGCATTGCGTAAGCCACGGATGGCACGGCATGGAAAACCTCTCGCTCATTCCGGGCGAGGTGGGAGCGAGTGCTGTACAGAACATCGGAGCTTATGGCGCTGAAGTGAAAGATATTATATATAAGGTGGAGGCTGTGGAAATTTCTACGGGTAAATCATGCTTCTTTACCAACGAGGACTGTGAATATGCCTACCGCGACTGTAAGTTTAAGCACGACTGGAAGAATAAATATCTGATAACCTATGTTACTTACCGCCTCTCTACCGTGTTTAATTCGCATCTCGACTATGGCAACATACGCACCGAACTCGACAAAAAAGGTATTGAACACCCTACGGCTGAGCAACTGCGACAGGCTATAATTGATATACGCAACGCTAAGCTACCCGACCCGAAGGTTGAGGGAAATGCCGGAAGCTTCTTCATGAACCCTATCGTGGATATGGAGAAATTCAACGAGTTGCTTGCCGAATACCCAGACATGCCGCACTACGAGATTGATGAGGAACACGAGAAAATCCCTGCCGGATGGATGATTGACCAGTGTGGATGGAAGGGAAAGACCGTGGGCAAGGCTGGAGTTCACTCCAAACAGGCTCTGGTGCTCGTTAACAAAGGCGGAGCTACGGGACAGGACATAGTGAACCTTTGCGAAACGATACGCAAGGATGTAAAGGAGAAATTTGGCATTGATATTCACCCGGAAGTAAACATCATTTAAATGAAACTAACTTTTCTCGGTACAGGAACATCGGTCGGCGTGCCTACTATAGGCTGCCGATGCAAGGTTTGCCAAAGCAACGACACGCACGACAAGCGGTTGCGCTGCTCGGCTATGGTGGAAACCGAAAAGACACGAATCGTTATAGACTGCGGTCCTGACTTCCGCGAGCAGATGCTGCATCAAGAGTTTCGCAAGATTGATGCAATGCTCATCACCCATTCCCACTACGACCATGTGGGGGGAGTGGACGACCTGCGTCCTTTCTGTGTGTTCGGCGATATCGACGTGTATGCCGACCCGATATCCGAAAAGAGTTTGCGGCAGACTGTTCCATACTGCTTTGCCGAGCATCTTTACCCTGGTGTGCCGAAGATTAAACTGCATCAGCTGAATCCGCATCAAGAGCTACAGATTAATGAACTGAGTGTAATTCCGTTCAGAGTTATGCACGACAAACTGCCGATACTTGGCTATAAGATTGGCAAATTGGCTTATATTACAGATATGAAGACTATTCCAGAAGAGGAGATAGCCTTGTTGCAAGGTATCGATGTGCTTGTGGTGAATGCTCTGCGTTTCACTAAGGAACATCACTCTCACATGCTCGTTGACGAGGCTCTTGCCTTTGCCGGCAGAACAAGTGCCAAGCGTGTTTTCTTCACCCATATGTGTCACGATATCGGTCTGCATGCTGAGGTGAACAAAATTCTACCGGATGGTGTAGAGCTTGCTTATGACGGAGAGACGGTAGAAATATAAAATGCTTACAGCAAACTTTATATAT
>ERZ869991.330-NODE-330-length-16317-cov-4.345012_pt1 | contig 16317 bp, 8 predicted proteins | sample MGYA00520862_ERZ869991 | MGnify/ENA primary metagenome ERZ869991 (study PRJEB32232, sample SAMN07284978) | human gut metagenome | biome: human-associated habitat; material: feces | host: Homo sapiens | place: Tanzania | collected 2014-08-11 ...
TCAAGCCAGGCTGTGAGAAAGAGTATGCAAAACGTCATGCCGCTATTTGGCCAGAGTTGAAACAGATGATCAAGGATGCTGGTGTAAGAAACTACAGCATTTTCTGGGACAAGGAAACAAACCTATTGTTTGCCTACCAGGAATGTTCGAAAGATACCAACAGCCAAGATACTGAAAATGTAGACCCTATCACACAGAAATGGTGGGATATGATGGCAGATATCATGGAGGTAAATCCTGATAATTCTCCTGTCACCATTCCTATCGAAGAGGTATTCCACCTTGACTAAACATTATGCAGAATAATTGGACACCAGACGAGAGCCAGCAACGAGTATTAGCTGCTGGCTCTGGTTTTCATCTTGTGTTGGCTCCTCCAGGATGTGGCAAGACGCAGATGCTTGCAGAGAGAGTAGCCAAGGCAAGAAACGAGGGTATTGACTATAAGGATATGCTATGCCTTACGTTTACCAACCGTGCTGCTCGTGGCATGTACGAGCGTTTGCAGTCGCGATTGGGCAACGACGAGGGCATGGCATCTTTGTTTGTAGGCAACGTGCATCGCTTTTGCTCAAAATTTCTATATGAACAAGGACTCTTGGCGGCAGAATGTGCCGTGATAGATGAAAATGATGCCGTGAGCATCCTTGCCAGATATCTTGGCGAAGACGAGCAGATGGTGGCTACTAACAGTAATCGCAAGCGCGACTATACCACTATCATCAACCTTTCGCATTTCATGCATCAGATGGCTATGAAGCATCCTCGCCATATCCGTATGCATGCCGACTGCCTGAACTCGGAAGACATCACAGCTTTGCGAAATATGCTCTCTATGATGGGCAAGGAGTTTAGTGCCGACCAGATGGTGGATGTCTACAATAATGCTCTTACCTACGAGGATGCGATGGCGGTTTCCAATCTCAACCTTGCCGACGCCCATATCATCAGCAATATGCTGAAGAAAATGAAGTTTGCCCATGCCTATGAGGCTTATAAGGAGCAAAACAACCTCGTTGACTTCGAAGACCTGTTGCTAAAGGCTTATGATGCGCTGTCGCAATCTGACGAATATCATAAGTATAGCTGGATGCAAGTAGACGAGGTGCAAGACCTCAACTTCCTTCAGCTTTCTATCCTCGACCTTCTTCTTGATCCCGAGGCTACGGTTGTTTATCTTGGCGATGAGCAACAAGCCATATTCTCGTTTATGGGAGCCAAGATGGAGATAATGAAAGAACTGAAAGAGCGATGCAGCAGCAATATCTATCATCTCGACGTAAACCATCGTTCGCCATCCTATCTCCTCGATGTCTACAACAAGTATGCTATGCAGGTTATGGACATCGATGGCGCTTTGTTGCCTAAGGCTGCCAATATCACAAAGGCTGAGGGCAATGAGCTTACGCTAATGGAATGTGCTACCGTGGATGAGGAGTATAAGGCTGTGGCGCTCAAAGTGAGAGATTTCTATAATGAACATCCCGACGAGACTACGGCTGTGATAGTAAACTCCAATCGCGATGCCGACTCAATAGGCTATGCCTTGGATGATATTGCCATGCCACACTTCAAGGTTTCGGGAACAGATATCTTTACTACCGATGGCGTAAAACTGCTCTTTGCCCACTATTCGGTAATAGCCAACGAATTCAACTTCATAGCTTGGGCACGACTGCTCAAGGGAATGGGCATTATGCAGACTAATGCTTCGGCAAGAGCCTTGGTGCGACAACTTCGCGTAAGAGGTATGGTGCCTACCGACCTACTTGAGGCTGATGGCAAAACCTATGTGCAGCAGTTTGCAAAGGCTTTGGCTGAGAAAGAACTCGTGGTTTTCGATACCGAGACCACAGGACTGGATGTTTATAATGACGACATATTGCAGATTGCAGCATGCAAAATGCGAGAGGGAAGGGTGGTGGAAGGTTCTGAGCTGTCGCTATATATCGCTACAGACAAGCCTATACCAGAGATGCTTGGCGATATAGTAAACCCAATAATCGAAGAGCGGAAGAATCATGAACTGCTATCGCCTGCCGAGGCTTTGCAACGATTCCTTGACTATGTGGGCGACGACATATTGCTTGGTCATAATGCCAATTACGACTACGATATCATGGACTTCAACCTTAAGCGCTATCTGCCATCCGTAGACTGGCGCAAGGAATATCCCGCATGTTTCGACTCTCTGAAGTTGACGCGACTGCTATTCCCTGGTTTCGTGAAGTATAAGCTGAAGAACCTTATCGAATATCTGCATCTCGAAGGTGAAAACTCCCATCTTGCCGATGCCGATGTCTTTGCCACTTGCAGTCTTGTGGCTCGTTGCTACGACAAAGCGCAAGAAATGATACCTGAGCAAGTGCGCTATCTGCAGCAGGGCGATGTGCCTCATAAGGCTGAGTTGCTACGACAACGATATGCAGAACTATGGCATTCCACTTTGGCGATGGCTCATCAGCGAAGCAATGATGACGAGACTCCGACATTAGTTGCCGATATGCAGCGAGTGTGGGAATATCTGAAGCAAGAGCGCAGAGTTGTTGACAGCAAGAAGTTGCAATATGTGCTCAACTATATTCAGCTTGACTTGTTGCCTGCCAACGAAAATCTTACACTAAAGCAGGCGCTCGACCGCTATGTGGTAGAAATGAATACCCTTCGCGAGGCTGACATCTGTGGCGGAACATCCATGAAAGAGCGCGTCTTCGTTAGCACCATCCACAAGGCTAAAGGTTTGGAGTTTGACAACGTGATAGTATTCGATGTTATCGATGGCCGTTATCCTAACTACTACAACCATGGCGTTAAACATTACGACGACGAAGATGCTCGCAAACTATATGTTGCCATGACCAGAGCTCGCAAGCGCCTTTGCATCTCGGTATCTACGATGAAAAAACGATTTGATGGCACCTTCGTGAATATTCCTCATAGCAAATTCCTCCTGCCAATAGAATTGAGCTTGAAGAAGGAGTGAGATAATATAATCTAACAGCAATAAAACAAAAAAAACATCCATAATGACAAATCGCATTATGGATGTTTTTTATTTAGTATTAGGCTATATTATAAGCCTTTGTTCGATACTTAGTTCTTGAATGTCAGACCATTGCTGGTGGCATCAATTACTATAGGCTTGTCGATAACGACAGAACCTGAAAGCAACTGCTTAGAGAGGTCGTTGAGCACATAGCGCTGGATGGCTCTCTTCACAGGACGTGCACCAAACTCAGGGTCGTAGCCAACGTTGGCAAGATAGTCGAGGGCTGCTGATGTCCAGCTGAGCTTGAAGCCTTGCTCTTCCACCATCTTCTTCACGCTGTTCATCTGGAGTTCTACCACATCTCTGATTTCCTGCTTGTTCAAAGGCAAGAACATGATAGTCTCGTCGATACGGTTCAAGAACTCTGGGCGTATGGTCTGCTTAAGCATGTCGAAGAGCTTATGGCGCATTTCCTCCAACTTACTTGCGCTAAGAGTGCCGCCCGCCTTCTCGGTTTCTTCACGTATGAGCTGTGAACCAAGGTTTGAAGTCATGATGATGATAGTATTCTTGAAGTTTACGGTACGACCCTTGTTGTCGGTAAGTCTACCATCGTCGAGAACCTGCAACAAGATGTTGAAAACATCAGGATGAGCCTTCTCGATTTCATCAAACAATACTACGCTATATGGTTTTCTGCGAACAGCCTCAGTAAGCTGACCACCCTCATCATATCCTACATATCCTGGAGGCGCTCCGATAAGACGTGACACGCTGAACTTCTCTTGATATTCACTCATATCAATACGAGTCATCATGGTCTCATCGTTAAACAGATATTCTGCCAAAGCCTTGGCAAGTTCTGTTTTACCAACACCCGTGGTACCAAGGAATATGAATGATGCTATTGGGCGCTTAGGGTCTTGGAGACCAGCTCTTGAACGCCTTACCGCATCAGAAACAGCACTAATGGCTTCCTCCTGACCAATTACACGCTTGTGGAGCTCCTCTTCGAGGTGAAGAAGTTTCTCACGCTCGCTCTGCATCATACGAGTTACAGGTATTCCAGTCCAGCGACTTACCACCTCTGCAATATCGTCGGCAGTAACCTCTTCGCGAACCATAGCCTCTGCACCCTGTGCCGACTTCAGTTGCTGCTGTATGCTGTCGATATCGTTTTGCAGTTCCTTCAGCTTACCATATCTTATTTCTGCCACACGCTCGTAGTTGCCCTCACGCTCAGCACGCTCTGCCTCAAACTTCAATGTCTCCATGGTCTGCTTGTCTTGCTGAATCTTGTTCACCAAGGCACGTTCGCCTTCCCACTTAGCACGGAAGTCTTTCTCTTGATCTTTAAGCTCAGCAATCTCCTTGTCGAGCATAGCAATCTTGGCTTCATCGTTCTCGCGCTTAATAGCCTCGCGCTCTATCTCGAGTTGCTTCAAGTGACGAGTAATCTCGTCAAGCTCCTCAGGCACAGAGTCTCGCTCCATACGCAACTTTGCTGCAGCCTCGTCCATAAGGTCGATAGCCTTATCAGGCAAGAAACGGTCGCTGATGTATCTCTCTGAGAGCTGAACGGCAGCTATGCAGGCATCATCCTGAATACGAACCTTGTGGTGGTTCTCATAGCGCTCTTTCAGTCCACGAAGAATGCTGATGGCGTCGGCCTCGTCAGGTTCCTCAATCATCACGGTCTGGAATCTGCGCTCAAGAGCTTTATCCTTCTCGAAATACTTCTGATATTCGTTGAGCGTTGTGGCACCAATAGCCCTCAACTCTCCACGAGCCAAAGCAGGCTTCAAGATGTTGGCTGCATCCATGGCACCTTCGCCACCTCCTGCACCAACGAGAGTATGAATCTCATCGATGAAGAGTATGATGTTGCCTTCTGCACTTGTCACCTCTTTGATAACGGCCTTCAATCGTTCCTCAAACTCGCCCTTATATTTTGCACCAGCTACCAACGCACCCATATCGAGCGAATATAGCTGCTTGTCTTTAAGGTTCTCTGGCACATCGCCTCTAACGATTCGCTCAGCCAAACCTTCCACGATGGCAGTCTTACCAGTACCTGGCTCACCTATTAATATAGGGTTGTTCTTAGTACGACGGCTCAATATCTGAAGCACACGACGAATTTCTTCATCACGACCTATTACAGGGTCGAGCTTGCCCTTGCGAGCATCGTCAACGAGGTTCTTGGCATATTTCGACAATGCCTGATAGTTCTCGTCGCCCGATTGCGACTTCACGTTCTGTCCTTGACGCAATTCTGTGATAGCCTTCGTCATCTCCTTCTCTGCACATCCTGCATCGTGGAGAATGCGACTTGCCGTAGAACTAACGTCGAGCAAAGCCAACAAGATAGGCTCTATAGATACGAACTCATCGCCCATCTTTGTGGCATATTCCTGAGCGCGAGTCAACACCTTGTTGGCGTCATTACTCAAGTATACGTTGCCACCTTGTACGCGTGGCAAGTGCTGAATCTCAGATGCCACGAGAGTGTCTATCTGCTGAGCGTTGACTCCGAGCTTCTGGAATACGAAGTTCGTAACGTCCTTACCCTTTTCGATGACACCTTTCAGCAAGTGTACAGGCTCAATGCTTTGCTGACCGTTTTGCTGGGCGATGTTCACGGCAGCTTGCACAGCCTCTTGCGCCTTGATAGTGAATTTGTCTAATGTCATATTATGTCTCCTTTCTAAAATTTATTCGTTTCTGCCTACTCCTATTCAAACCCCGTGCCCATAATGAAAATCCCGACATTTTGACCGAATTACATGTCAAAATGTCGGGAAATCATCATTTCTGCCTTCTTTACGCTTCCTGCTTTCAATATCAGCTGTCGCACTTCCTCATAATCCTTATATTCAGAATTGCGCTCCATGAATATTCTGCAAGCCCGGTCTATGAGCTTATGGTTTATTAGTTTGGCGTTCACCATCTTGTTGCCTTCCACTCTGCCTTGCCTAATTTGTAGCGTGGTGCTTATCATGTCGAGGATCAGCTTTTGCGATGTGCCTGCCTTCATGCGAGTGCTGCCAGTAACAAACTCCGGTCCTGTTATCACCTCTACCGCATAGTCTGCCCATTCGGCAATAGGGGAGTGGGGATTGTTCACTATGCAGCCCGTAGGTATTCCTTCTTTCCTGCAATGTTTCAATATCGACAACACAAATGGCGTAGTGCCGCTTGCCGAGAATCCCACCACGATATCGTTCTTAGTGATGTGCTTATCGCAAAGCTGTTGCCATCCATTCTCCAAGTCGTCTTCTCTCGACTCCTTAGTCTGCGTCAAGCATCCTATACCGCCAGGGAATATCGCCTGTATCTGCGAACCGTCTATGCCATAGGTGTTTTGCACCTCTATGGTGTCGAGAGTAGCCAGTCGTCCGCCTGTTCCGCAACCAGCATAAAACAGTCGTCCGCCATTCTTCACTTGTCGTTCTATGGCTTCTATCAATATATTTATCTTTGGCAAAGCCTCCTCTACCGCCAACGCCACCTTCTTATTCTCGTTGTTGATGTTGGCAGTAAGTTCTGCCACACCCATCTTCTCCAGATGGTCGTATAGCGAGCTTTGCTCAGTTATTCTCTTTTCCTCGTTGTTTGCCATGGCGTGTGTTTCTGTTGTTTTGCTAAAGATTATAGCATAGCTTTGACTTCTTCAATGCTCTTGTTAATGGTTTGTGCTATAATATCTATACTTACACCATTCTTAAGCATTGCTTGTGCCATCGCTTTTATTTGCGCATTTTGCTCCGTAATTCTGTCTTGCTGCTCCGTAATTCTGTCTTGCTGCTCCGTAATTTTACCTTGCTGCTCCGTAATTTTACCTCGCTGCTCCGTAATCTTATCCAGTTGCTCAGAAATTATTTTCTTTTGCTTCATCACTTGTGTGTCACGAGCTTCAATAACAGCAAAGAACTCATCTTCATCATTCATTTCTTGTCTTACTTCTGCGCTCATTGTTGCCAAACTCAAACGATGAATGATTTGCATCATTTCAGGGTCGTCCTTATATAGATTTTCTTCCAAATTGATAATCTGTTGGCTTTCTTCTGTTCTTTGAGATTGGTCGAATACGCTAAGCACTTTGTCGAGTCTATTGTTTATCTTGCCATGGAGTAATGGTATCTGTACTATAATGCTGTCGTGTATTAAGCTGCTGATAAATGGATCTTTTTCTCCATTCTCCACCTCTTTGCCATCATAGTCTAAAGCCTTATGACCAACGTATACCACAGGCTTATCTATATCGCCAACGCGATGTCCTAACAGATATACAGCAACCATTGGCAATGCATATCCCTGATTTTCTCCTTGTTTTTGGATATTTTCCTCTGCGTTGTATTGTGCTGCGAGGTAACGACGAAAACGCAAAGTCTCGGTATCCAACCATGTCTTTTGCAATTCTATTAATATCAATTGTGTAGAACCGTCATTCTCTCTTACTCGTGCTGCGAAATCTATTCTAAACATGGATAGTTTATCGCGAGTGATATTAGGATGTTCGTGCTTGCGCATTTCTACGCTAAGCACTTCCTTCTTTAGTAAAGCAGAAAGCACGGTCTTTGCTATGCGTTCGTCGTCCATCAAAAACTTGAACACAGAGTCATAAATAGGATTTGCAACACTAATTTTCATATTTCGTTCCTCCTTTTTTATAGTTCGATACTAAGATTATTTTGCAAAGATAGTGCCAACGAGCGCAATGTGAGGTTCCTCACAAATTGCCGAGTGCCGCCTATCTTCTGCAAAGATAGTGATTATTTCTACAATTTACTATCATAGAATGATTTTTTTAACAGTACTCTCATTCCTTATATAATTCTACAGCAGCAACTCCAAGTCAACGACATCGAGCCAAGTATCAAACTTGAAGCCCACCTCCTTGAACTCCGAAACCTGCTTGAAGCCTAAACTCTCGTGCATTTTTATGCTTGCCTCGTTGCCTTGTGTGATACAAGCTATTAGCGCACGATACCCCTCGTTGCGGCAGAGGTCTATCAATAGTTTTACCATTATTCTGCCGAGCCCCTGATGTCTTACATCCTTATCGATATAGATAGTTGTTTCGAGCGTCTTCGAATATGCAGCCCTCTCTTTCCATTGGTGCGCATAGCAGTAGCCCAATATTTTGCCATCTTTCTCATACACGATATAAGGGAATTTACTTGAAATATCCTTTATCCTCTCAGCCATTTCATTTACCGTCAGCGCTTCTGTTTCAAACGAAATTGCGGTATTCTCGACGTAATAATTGTAAATGTCTACTATGGCTTTAGCGTCGGCTATCTCCACCTTGCGTATGTTCTCGGCAGCTTCAATCATGCTGTCGCTGATAATGTTGTGTTGTGTGTTGTGTTCCATATACTTCTCATTTTTATTGTGTTACTCCTTTAACTCCTTTATTACCATATAATTTATTGCGAAGATACTATAATTCTTCGTAATATATGTCGAAACGTAATAAAAGTTGCGCTTTTTTAACTATCATCGTAGATGATATGAAAAAAAAATGTTACTTTTGCAATATAGATAACCATTAAACCAATAATAAGCATGAAAAAAGGCATTTTTACTATACTATTGTCGATGCTGTTGCCTATGACAATGCTTGCCCAAAGCTATTCTTCGCTTTGGAAGAGTGTGGATGTTGCCGACACTAAAGACTTACAGCAAGACAAACTAAAAGCTCTTGACAAGATAGCCAAAAAGGCTGAGGCTGAAAAAGAATATGGTCATTTGTTTAAGGCATTGCTCTTGCAAACCACAGCCAAGGCTTGTCTTTCTCCCGACTCTTTGCAGCCAGAGGTCGAAAGATTAGAGGCTCGCGAAGCTGCTCTAAAGGATGATGTTGCTAAAGCGGTGTTTAGTTCTGCCCTTGGCCATTTGTATAATCTTCGTGCCGATGGTTCAAGAGATGCTAAGCAGAAGACTGCTTTTGCCTCAAAGAGCAAGGCTTATTATGCCCAGTCGTTGCAGAATGTGGCAAAGCTTGCTGCCGTAAAGACTTCTGTCTACGAGCCTTTTGTGGTTGAAGCCAACTATAGCAAGATTTTCAACGATGATATGCTCCATGTGCTTGGCTACGAGGCTAAGGCTTTCAAGGTTATGCACGATTATTATGCAGCTTCGGGCAATCGCAATGCAGCCTGCATCACAGCTCTCGAGATTATCCGCAGTCAGGAAAAGGCTGACGAAACGGAAGTCCGCAAGTCGCGCTATCTGCAGAGTGTAGACTCGCTGATAAATATCTATGGCGACCTGAAGGTGGCTGGCGAACTGGCTTTAGAGCATTATAAATGCTTGGAGCAAATAGAGAATGCCACAGCTGCCGAGAAGGTGCAATATATCAACTATGCCGTTAGCAAATGGGGCGCATGGCCTCCGCTCAACTATCTTCGCAATGCCAAGATGGAACTGGAGCGTCCACGATTCGACATCAACGTTGGCGACATGATGCTATTGCCTAACATGGCTCGCAAGGTCAGAGTCAATTCCATTTGCAACATCTCGCAGTTGGATTTGGCAGTATATCGTCTGTCGCTTGCAGGCGATACCGAGCTCGATCCTAACAACGATAAAGACTATCAGAAGATAAAGAAGCATATCGTAGGCACCGTGGTGCATACCGACCAGCTACGCTATTTTGGCAAGGCTGCTTACGACGAGTATGCCGACTCTATGTCCATAGCTCCGCTGCCTGTAGGCGTATATCTCCTTGAGGTTACTACCGACAACAATAGCATCAAGCCTGAGCGTTGCCTGTTGCATGTCACCAACCTCTACACCATGTCTGAAAAGCTTCCTGACAATGCTTTGCGTATAGCTGTTGTCAATGCCACAACTGGCGCTCCTATATCAGGCGCAAAGGTTAGATTGTGCTTTAATGAGCGTTGGACGGAACAGAAAATCGACGACATAACCGTCACCACAGGTGCTAATGGCGAGGTGGTTTACCAATGTCCTAAGCAAAATCCTTATACAGCCTACACCTATACTGCCGACGATAATGCCTGCGCCAAGGTTGGGCTTTCAGGCTTCTATCATGGCAAATCTTACGGTGATAGCGAGCGAAGCGTTGTAAATACCGACCGCTCTATATATCGCCCTGGTCAGAAGGTTAACGTCTCTGTGGTTTATTGGAAACCAAATAGCAAGGCTCTTACCGCAGCCCCTGTGGTAGGCAAGGAGGTTACCTTGAAACTTCGCGATGCCAACTATCAAGACCTCGCTTCTCAGGTCGTTACTACCGACGAATATGGTCAAGCCTCTGCAGTCTTCGACCTCCCTGCCAACGGCATTACTGGTCGCTATCGAATCCTTGCCAATAGCAATTCCACAACCTTTAGAGTTGAGAAATACAAGCGTCCAACATTTACTGTCGATCTCGATAAGGTTACTACAGCGTATAGCGTTGGCGACACCCTAAAGCTCACCGGTACTGCCCGCTCTTATGCAGGCATGCCTATTCTGAATGCCAAGGTTAAATATACCATCAAGCGCAACGTCAGCTCTTGGTGGCGAATGTGGTTTGATGGCAACGATCAGCAGCTTATCCTCAACGATACCGTCTTCACCGACGATCATGGTCGTTTCACTCTCCTCATGCCTATGCTGTTGCCTGAGCAGAAGTCTAAGTCGCGCCTGTATTTCAATATCGAGGCCACAGCCTTGGTTACCGATGCTGCAGGCGAAACTCAGCAAGGTTTCTTGTCGTTGCCTTTGAGCAATGTCAGCACAGTCTTCACATGCAATTTGCCTGAGAAGAATCTCGTTGACAGTCTTCCTTCCCTTACCTTTAACTATCTGAATGTCTCGGGCGAAAAGATTGCGGGCAACGTGGCTTACACCATCGATGGCAAACCATACCAGGCTCAAGCCAATACCGCCATCGACCTCAAGCCTCTGAAACTTCATTCGGGCTTACATCAGCTCAAAGCCATTTGCGGCACCGACACCATCGCGCGTTCTTTCGTCGTCTTCTCGCTCAAGGACAAGAAGGCTCCTGTCGAAACCCACGACTGGTATTATCAGAGCTCTACCACATTCCCTGCCACTATCCTGATTGGTAATACCGACGACGAGCACCACATATATTATAATGTGTTCTCTAATGGCGAGTTTATGCAGAGTGGCATCTTAGAGGGTCACAACACTCTCCACAACCACCCCTTCAACTATAAGCCTGAATATGGCGATGGCATCACCGTCACCTATGCTTGGGTGCATCATGGTCATTTGTATACGCATACTGCCAGGATTTTCCGTCCACAACCTGATAAGCAGCTTAATATGTCGTGGACCAGCTTCCGCGATAAGCTCACTCCAGGGCAAAACGAGCGTTGGACGTTGAAGATAACAACTCCTGACTCTAAGCCTGCCGATGCTCAGCTCATGGCTACTCTCTATGATAAGTCGCTCGATGCTTTGTCTGCCCATTCGTTGGATGTTATCAACAACGGCAGCTTCTTCAATCTCTATACCCCAAGTGCCTCATGGCGTGGAGGTTCTAATCAGGCAACAGGCTTGCATGGCTACCAGTCTTTCAACGACCTGCCATACAAATATATGCAGCTCAGCCATTTCTATTACGATTGCTTTAGCATGCCAAACAATAAAATCTTTTATGTCAGAGGCTATGGCAACAACAGACTTATGGCAAAGAGCGATAAAGTTATGTTTAGTGCTACCGAGCTTGCTGCCATAGCTCCTACTGAAAACCGCGCGCTTGTGGGTAGCATCGCAGGACTTACCACAAAAGAGTCGGCACAAACTTCCGAGGCTGAGCTTGCTGCCAATGCTTCCGTTCAGCTTCGCGAAAACTTCAGCGAGACGGCATTCTTTGCGCCATCCCTCACCACCAATGCTCAGGGCGAAGTTGCCATCTCGTTCACTCTTCCTGAGAGTGCCACCACATGGCGCTTCCTTGGTTTGGCTCACGACAAGCAGATGAACTCTGCCACTATCCAGGCTGAGGCTGTAGCAAGCAAGAAGGTGATGGTGCAGCCTAACATGCCTCGCTTCGTGCGCCATGGCGACAAGGCTGTCATCGCAGCTCGCATCAGCAACACCACTACCGATGCTCTCAAGGGTACTGCTCGCATCGAAATCCTGGAGGCTGAATCCGGCAAGGTTGTCTTCACTCAGCAGAAGTCGTTCTCGCTTCAGGGCGAGGAGACTCAGGCTGTCTCTTTCAATTTCTCAGCCACCGAGGGCTTCTATATCTGTCGCATCGTGGCTTCGGGCAAGGGATTCTCTGATGGCGAACAACACTATCTTCCTGTATTGTCCGACAAGCAGATGGTCACCACCACCATTCCTTTCACCCAGACCTCTGCTGCCACCCTCACTCTCTCGCTCGATAGTGTGTTGCCAGCCAAAGCCGATAAGCGCAAGCTCACAGTAGAATATACCAACACCCCTTCGTGGCTCATGATTCAGACTCTGCCTACAGTTTCTGAATATTGCAACCAGAGTTCCATCTCGCTTGCTTCAGCTTATTATGCCACCACCATCTCGGCAAACATCCTTCAGTCTAACCCTGAGATTAAGAAGGCTATTGACAGTTGGACAGCCGACAACACCTCGCTGCTCTCTAATCTTCAGCGCAACGACGAGCTGAAGTCTATCGTTCTCTCTGAGTCGCCATGGATGTTGGATGCTCAAGACGAAAGCGGACAGAAGGCTCTGCTTGCCACATATTATAATAAGAACAATCTCAGCTACAAGCTCTCTACCATAAATAAACTTTTGGCAGAAACTCAGAATGCCGACGGCTCTTTCAGCTGGTGGAAGGGCATGCGCAGCAGCACCTATGTCACCACCTCCGTAGCCACCCTCCTGTCGCGTCTTTCTGCCTATGGATATTCCAATTCCGATGTCGAGACCATGCTCTCTAAGGCTATGGCTTATCTCGATGCTGCTGCCACCTCTCGCATGCACGAGATGAAGAAGCAGAAACAGCCATCTCTCTCTTCTGTCGACCTCGACTATCTCTACCTCTGCGCTCTCACCAAGGCTGGCGACACTCCAACCATCAAATACTTCAAGTCGTTGCTCCTCAAGGCTAATCGCAAGGTCGACATCCGCACCAAGGCTATTGCCGCCATTGCTCTGGGCAAAGACAATGCCACAGCTCGCGAGTATGTGGAGTCTATCAAGCAGTATACCGTCAGCAAGCCTGGCATGGGCAGATATTTCGACACTCCAAGGGCACTATATAGCTGGCGCAACTATCGCATACCTACTCAGGTTGCTGCCATCGAGGCTATTGCTGCCATCACCCCTGCCGACCGTGCCACCATCGATGATATGCGCCTATGGCTCTTGCAGCAGAAGCGCACTCAGAGTTGGGACACTCCGCTCAATAGCGTAGATGCCATCCATGCCTTCTTGGTGGATAACGACGAAGTGCTCAATCAGCCTTCTCTCACCACCATTGCCCTCGATGGCAAGTCTCTCCCTTTGCCTGAGGCTACTGCAGCCGTAGGCTATATCAAGACCACCATCGACAATCCTAAGGCTTCCGAAATATCGTTTGCCAAAACCTCCGATGGTGCTTCGTGGGGTGCCGTCTATGGTCAGTCTTTGCAGCCTATCGCTGCCGTTAAGTCGGCTAATGCTGGCATTCGCGTAGAGCGCAATATCGAAACTGCAGGCAAGTCATTAAGGGTGGGCGACAAAGTGAAAGTCACCATCACCATTGTTGCCGACCGCGACTACGACTTCGTTCAGCTCTGCGATAAGCGTGCTGCATGTCTCGAGCCTGTATCTCAGCTTAGCGGCTATCGCAATGGCTACTATCTTGCTCCACAAGACAACTGCACAAACTATTTCTTCGACCGTCTTTCCAAGGGAAAGCACGTAGTAGAAACAGAATACTTCGTTGATCGTCCAGGCTCTTACCTCTCGGGCGTTTGCACCGCCGAGTGTGCCTACAGTCCTGAGTTCTCGGGCAGAGCCGAGGCCGTTCAGATTGTTGTCAATGAATAACAACTCTATTTTAATTCCCTTCACGACTATGAATACAAAAAAGCATACCATCCTTGCTGCCTTGCTCATGGCGGCTTCTGCTGTAGCCTCGGCACAAACCATCGAGGCTACTCAGGAACTTGTTGACCTCGGACAGATTGAATTCCAGAAGCCTGTCACCGTAACCTTCAAACTGAAGAACACCACAGGCAAATCATTTCATATCGACGACATCTATACCGACTGCGGATGCACCACTCTTAGTGCTCCTCAGGGCGTAGTTGAGCGCAACGCCTACTATACTGTCACCGCCACCTACGATGCTCGCACCATGGGTCGTTTCACTAAGTGTGCCTACCTCACTCTCAACAACAATCTCGAACCTCTGCGCCTCACCATTCGTGGTGTCGTAGTCGAAGAGGTCACCGACTTCGTTGGTGGCTATCCTTACACCCTTGGTGCCTTGATGGCCGACAACAACGATATAGAGTTTGATGACGTAAATCGTGGCTCTCGTCCTTATCAGACCATCCACATCCTCAACACCAGCGACCAGCCTGCGCAGCCACAGGTCATGCACCTGCCTCCTTACCTCTCTGCCGAAGTGTCGCCAACCACCATCCGTCCTGGCCGTTCGGGCAAGGTTACCGTAACGCTCAATTCCAATAAGCTTCGCGACTTCGGACTCTCGCAAACCAACATCTACCTTGGCTTTGCCCAGGGCGACAAGGTTTCTGCCGACAAAGCCATCGATGTTTCAGCCGTCCTCTTGCCCGACTTCGAGAAACTTAGCGACGACCAGTTGGCTGTAGCTCCACATATCCAGCTCTCTACCGACACCCTCGACCTCGGTTCTTTCGCAGGCAAGAAGAAGCTTCGTGGCGACATCACCATCGTCAACACCGGCAAGTCTACCCTCAACATCCGTTCGCTCCAAATGTTCACCATGGGCTTGCAGGTTTCGCTCAACAAGAGCAAGATTCAGCCTGGCGAGTCGGCTCGCCTTCGTGTCACCGCCGTAGCCTCCGACCTCAAGACTGCCAAGCGTATGCCTCGAATCCTCATGATTACCAACGACCCCGACCATCCAAAGCTCGTTGTGAGAGTAAAAACAAGCAAATAACCCTCCCAAATGCTCCAAATAGAAATAGATAATGGTAGTGGCTTTTGCTTCGGTGTTACCACCGCCATAAGCAAAGCCGAAGAAGAACTTGCCAAGGGCAAAACGCTATATTGCCTTGGCGATATCGTACACAACGGCATGGAAGTAGAACGCCTCCATGCCAAAGGGCTCGTCACCATCAACCATCAGCAGCTCTCCGAGCTCCACGATGTCAAAGTCTTGTTGCGAGCCCATGGCGAACCGCCTGAGACCTACGAGCTTGCCAAGCGCAACAACATCGAGATTATCGATGCCACCTGCCCCGTGGTGCTGGCTTTGCAGCGCCGCATCAGGCGACAGTACGATGCTGCCCCCGATGCCCAAATAGTGATATTTGGCAAAAACGGTCATGCCGAAGTCCTTGGCTTGGTGGGTCAAACTCGCCAGCAAGCTATCGTGATCGAGAAAATCGATGATGTCAAGAAGCTCGACTTCACCAAAGACATCTACCTCTATTCTCAGACCACCAAGGGACTCGACGACTTCCATCATATCATCGACTATATCCAGTCCCACATTTCTCCTTCAGCCACCTTCCAGAGCTTCGACACCATCTGTCGTCAGGTTGCCAACCGTATGCCAAACATCGCAGCCTTTGCCTCTCGCCACGACCTCATCCTCTTTGTCTGCGGACATAAGAGCAGCAACGGCAAAGTCCTCTTCAAAGAGTGCTGCCGAGTCAATGCCAACAGCCATCTCATCGAGAGTGCCAACGAAATTGACATGGCATGGCTCCAGGGCGTAGAAACCATCGGCATCTGTGGTGCCACCAGCACACCTAAATGGCTAATGGAAGAATGTAGAGACGAAATAATGAAGAAGGGTGGGGAGTAGGCTTCCTCTTTTACCTTCGTTTTAAATCAATTTTGACAGTAATCATATTGACATTTGATAGTAAGCAAATATAGATTTGATAGAAAGCATAGATAGATTTGATAGGAAGCAAAGATTGGCTGAGATATAGTTTCGATAACGAGAGAAGTCAGTTAAGTTGCTGAACGATAGCTACTTATTAAATTGGTATACCTATAATATTATAATTTAGCTTTAATGTTGTGTTTTTCTTGCGTTTATTAGGAAAATCTGCTACAGAAGCTTGATAAAATAAAAACGCCACGTCTCCCGACGTGGCGTTTTCGCTAAAAAACAGTAATTAACTCAAAATTTATAATCTATGTGT
>ERZ869991.334-NODE-334-length-16271-cov-4.447882_pt1 | contig 16271 bp, 13 predicted proteins | sample MGYA00520862_ERZ869991 | MGnify/ENA primary metagenome ERZ869991 (study PRJEB32232, sample SAMN07284978) | human gut metagenome | biome: human-associated habitat; material: feces | host: Homo sapiens | place: Tanzania | collected 2014-08-11 ...
AAGGCTAAATCAGAAAGTCTCCTAGTTATGATTGGTACTACAGTTGCAGATCGTTATGAAATAATTTCTCAGCTTGGCATGGGGGGAATGGCCAAAGTTTATAAGGCTAAAGACTTAAACTTGGGGCGTGATGTGGCCCTTAAAGTGTTGCTTGAGTCTGTGTCAGGCGATCCCGAATTTAGGGAACGTTTTCGGCGTGAGGCTAGAGCCAGCGCTGCTCTGTCTCATCCCAACATTGTTCAAGTTTACGATTTCTTTGAGGCTGGCAAAGACGTTTTTATCGTTATGGAGCTGGTCGACGGTCGCGATTTGCGCGATTGCTTACAAGAACGCGGCCGTTTAGAAATAGATGAAGCTATACGCATAACTCTAGATGTGTTGTCTGCTTTGGAATTTGCCCATTCACGTGGCGTAGTTCATCGCGATATTTCTGCTCGCAACGTGATGTTAAGTCGCGACGGCACTGTCAAAGTTGCCGATTTTGGCATTGCGCGTATTGTTGGCGAACGCACTCTTACCCAAGATGGTGAACTTATAGGCTCAGTGCAATATATTTCACCTGAGCAAGCTAGCGGCGGTCATGCCACTCCGGCTGCCGACATATATTCTACGGGCGTTCTTCTTTACGAAATGCTCACCGGAGAGTTGCCTTTTAGCTCCGACAATGTGGTGAAATTGGCTTTGATGCACGTACAAACACCTGCGCCCAAGCCCTCGGCAACTCGCCCAGAAATATCTGAAGCTCTAGATAATATCGTGCTCAAGGCTATGGCTAAAAATCCGGCTCAGCGTTATCGCACAGCTGCCGAGATGACCGCCGCTTTGTTGGCTTTGCGCACTACAGCTGCACCGAGCATCGTTGCCGGGCAAGTTATGCCTGTAGCTACGGTGTCGCCTAGTGCAGTGCCGCCCGCTGCTCCTTCTCCCAATGCCACTTCGTACGCCAATCAGAATGTATCGACTGTGGCTACTTCTGTAAGTCATGTTGGCATGGCTGCTTCTGGCGTAGGCACAGCTTCCGCGAGTGTATCTGCAGCGGGAGTAGCCACTGGAGAAACCGTCAGCAATTTGGGCATTCCGCCAGAACGCACTATGTTGCGCACACGTTTGCCACAAAACTTAATCAAAATGCATGAAGATTCCCAAACCGGCCCCACACGCCCTCTAGACGATTCTTCGCCCGTAGATACTGTAGATATTAGCGACTACGAAGACGAGGAATACCAAGATCCGGAACAAGGAGAATACGATCAGTATTATTCTGAAGACGGAGAGCCTTTAGAGGATGGTGTAGGCGAAGAATACGATCAAGCTGAAGGCGGTTCCGAGTCTGGCTCTGTCAATAAGAGCTTGGGCATGATTATTGCCGTAAGCTTAACTATTTTAATTGCTTTTGTGGCTGGAGTTACTTGGGTCAATTTAAATTCAGCTCCCAATGTGAATGTGCCCTCAATAGTGGGGCAAAAGTTGGCCCAAGCTCGCGAGACGATCAAAGAGGCCGGTTTGCGCCTGGAAGTGCGCTCGCAAAAATACCAAGCCGGAGCCAAGCCCGGAGTAGTGTTGCACCAAGAGCCGGACGGAGGCGCTCAACTGGTCAAAGACGGTGTAGTTTGGGTCGATGTCAGTATCGGCCGTGAACTAGTTGCTGTGCCCGATTTAAGCGGCTTTACCGAAGAGCGAGCTTGTGAAGAATTAGATAAAGACGGCTTGGTCTATACTATTGTGCCTAAAGAGAGCAGCGCTCCGGTAGGTACAGTTTTTGCTCAAGAGCCTGAAGCTGGACAAGAAATTGCTGTCGGCAACGAAGTGACCGTCTTTATCAGTTTGGGCAAAGGCGAAGATGCCATTCCTGACTTGAGTGGTATGAGCTTAAAGAGCGCGACAGATTTAATGGCCAGTTTGGGCGGTAGCGTTAAAGTAAGTTCACAAAGAGATGATCCTAAAGCAACCGATGGTACCATCCTTTCTCAAGAGCCGGCTTCTGGCAAGGCTATGCAACGCGGTACGGTTGTTTATGTAGTAATATGCCGTCGCAGTGAGACCAAGAAGGCTGCTCCTTCGTTGATTGGCAAAAGTGTTGCCGAAGCTAAGGCCCAAGCTGCCGGCTTGGGATTAGATTTAGTTGTAGAAGGCGATACCGGCGACAGTGCCCGCGTAGTAACTCAAAAGACTGAGCCGGGAGCAGTATTAAGCAACAATCGTTTGGTAGTGTCGGCTTCGGCCCAAGTTACTGTGCCGGATGTTTGTACACAGAGTTACGAGCAAGCTGTGAGCACTTTGCAAAACGCTGGCTTAAAATTAGGCAAGGTCTCCGCTGCTGCCGGCCAAAATGACAATGTTGTAATAGAACAGTATCCCGGAGCTGGTCAAGTCGCTCCTTTGGGAAGTTCTGTAGATTTAACTGTCACCAAAGCTGTGGCCGCTGAGCGAGACAACACTGCCGACGAAGATAGTGAAACTGTGAATATTAAGGCTGTTCCTTTGCGTGAGCCGGAACCGAGTCCGGTAGCACCGAGCCATGATGATGCCGGATCACACTCAACCGACAGCGGCCATGGCGGCACTAGTTCTGATGTAAATATCGAACTTCCCGGGGATTTGCCCTAAAACGATCATTAACGAGGTAGAAAAATGCTATACGAGAGAGGAGCCAACCGTACATCATGGGCGACGAGGTAAACAATAAATCCGGCGAGGCTGTAAAGCTTGGCAAGAAAAAGCTGGAGCTAAAACCCAGCAACGCCCTGAACGGTAAAAGTCTAGGCGAAAACAAAATAGCTCCTTCCGAGACCCAATTGCCTCAAAGCAAGGCCGATTCGTCTGAACTTGAGTCTCAGTCTCCGGTTGAGTCGAGCTCTAAGATCGCTGCAAAAGCTCAAGTGGCACCTAAAGCAGAGGAGTCTCGGGCAACTGGCGTGGCCGATAGTGGCTCGGAGAAGGAGACCAAACACCTGGCTCCTCCTTTACCCTCGGACGACAAGAATATGAGTCAAGATGGTCAGCTTGAAGCTGTGGCCACCCAAACCGAAGCCAAAACAAAATCGGAAAATAGCGATCCTTGGTTGTCGGTCGCCTGCTGGAAAAAATTGCTTTGGGGACTATTTAAAACGGCTGTTTTCCTTATAGTGGTAGTTTCCGCTATTGTCTTCGGGACTGTTTTGGGTGTAACGGTCTACCGCACCTATTTTGCCATTCCTGACGAAATTGAAGTGCCTGCCATTGAAGGCAAAGATTTTGCTGTTGCCAACGAATTGCTCAAAAAGGTCGGTTTGCGCCTACGCATAGAGGAAGGGCGACACAACACCAAGTTTCCCGATCGCATTGTTATTTCCCAAGATCCGCCCAAGGGACGTGTGGTGCGCAAAAACAGAGAAATTTTGGCTGTGGTTAGCTTAGGGCCGGAACAGTATAAAGTGCCCGATCTTAAAGGGCTGAGTTTGCGTGAAGTTAAAAAATCGCTCAACAACAATAAGCTTTATTTGGGCAAAGTAACATATACTCCTAAAAATGCCAATCGTCCTGATGAAGTTTTGGAGCAAAAGCCTTTACCTGGCACTTTGGCCCTCAAAGGCACCAAGGTGAATATTGTCGTCAATAAAGGCTTAGGCATGGCTAAGGTGAGCGTGCCTGATTGCAGCGGTCGCACTTTAGCTCGCGTTGGGCCGGTGCTTAAAAAAGCCGGCCTCAACTTGGGCAAGGTTATTTGGTCTGTTTCCGATCGACCTGTTGGCGAAGTACTCTCTCAGAATCCGCCCAGTGGAGCTGCCGTAATGAGCGATAGCGAAATCGCTTTGGAAGTTTCGGCCGGCTCTTCCCAAAGTCGCATTTTAGTACATCATAAGTTGGAAATTTTCTTGCCCGGTGGCAGCGAGCCCAACGAATTGCGTGTAGTTGTACTAAGCTCCGAAGGTGAAGAAGAAGTCTATCGCGCTTCCCATGTACTTAGCGATGTGGTCACTCTTTGGGTTACTGGCCCCAAAGGCAGTGACGCCGAAGTTTACTTAAACGACAAATTATTTATGAGGGATAAGCTTTAAATGAATAAAATACTTGTTTCCGCTTCTGTATTGTCTGCCGATTTTCTCCACTTGGCCGATGACGTTGCTCGTGTTTGCCAAGCTGGAGCCGATCAATTGCATGTCGATATTATGGATGGCCATTATGTGCCGAACTTAAGTTTTGGTGGGCCGCTTTTAAAAGCTTTTGCTAAAGTTAGCCCTGTGCCTCTGGACGTTCATTTTATGGTGACTAATCCTATGGATTATGTGGATTTGTGCCGCCAATGCAACGTAAAGACCATGACTGTCCATCCTGAAGTGGTAGTCCATTTGGATAAAGCTTTGGCCCAAATACGCGAAGCCGGTATGGAAGCTGGCGTGGCTTTAAATCCGGCTACGCCTCCGGAAGTATTAGAATATGTGGCCGACAAGATTGATTTCGCTTTAGTTATGAGTGTCAATCCAGGTTTTTCTGGTCAGAAATTCATAAGCTCGGCCGTAAAAAAAATAGCCAAACTTAGAGCTATGTTGGGTGACAAAGTTCGTATCGGTATAGACGGTGGAGTTACAGCACAGACAGCTCCCCAGTGCTTAAAGGCCGGAGCCGATGTTTTGATTGCTGCGACGGCTATTTTCGGCCAACAAGACTATGCTCAGGCGATAAAAGCTTTGCGCGGCTGAAATATAGCTGAATAAGAAAACACGGGAGTGAGGCCAAAACTGCGAGCATATGGAAAGAATGCAAGAAAGACTTGTTTATTTGCGGTTAACCGTTTTATTCGTTCTGTCGGCATTTTTAGCCGGGTGCTCGCTTTTGGGCTATTTTGACGCCAGTCTTTCGGTTTCTGTCACCAATGATAAAAACCACCTTTTGGCTGTAGAAGGCCGAACCAGTATGCCCGACGAGACTCCGGTAAGCGTAGTTCTGCGTGAAGATAAAGAAGTTTTGGCCAAGGGTAGCACTGTCGTAAAAAGTGGCGTTTTTGCTGTTACCTTAGATTTAAGCACGGCTCCGGGCAATTGTGCTTTGGGTTTAGATATTGTTTTAGATCCTTCTCAAGGGCCGGAATCGGTGCAAAAAGTTACTGGCAAGCGTGGAGAATACCTTTATGGCGAACAAGTAGAGGAAGTTGGCAATTTATACTTGCTCACGGAGCGCTTGCGCTTAGTTTTGCCTATGGATAGACGCACTGTAGCTATACGCAGAGCTATGTCCGGCGATTACAATTTGGCTATAGCCAATCTTGAAGATATGCTTGTGGTGGAGCCGGACGATCAAGACTTAAAAGCTTGGTTGGCTTATGCCTTGCTCAACCGCGATCCCCACGAGGACAAGTTGGGCTCGCAAGCTTACCAACTTTTAGCCAACGTAAAAGTAGATCGATTGGGGGAGCCTCTGCGCACTTATTGCAAAAAATGGGTCGATCGCTTGCAACAGCTTAAAACTGAACAAGCCAAAGAAAATGAGCGCAAGGCGGCTATAGCCAAAACTTTAGCTAAACGCGAAGCTCTCAAGAGCAAATTAGAAGCTGGCAAATTCTTGGGTGGAGTCTACTTGGGCGCTACTGCCAGAGAAGTATACGAGTTGGCTATCCCGGAAAAATATCCGGCCTGGTCTGGTGATATTGTCATTTATCACATGCCTGATCGCAATGTGGAAGTCCACTTTGATGGCAAAACTTCCGAAGTTATTGAAGTTCACAGCGAAGATCCCAAATTCTCTGCCAAAAACAATGTTGGTGTAGGTAGCTCTCTTATTGAGGTGGCTGTAGCTTATCCCAATGGTCGTTTAACTATGGGGCCTGCCGAGGCTCAGTCCGACGGTACGTCAGTAACCTTTGGTGAATATGCTTGTCCTGAAGGGTTAGTTTTCTATATAAAACGCCTTACTGCGGCTGACGGCTTAATTCTCAGTGAAAAGGTTAAGGGATTATCCGTTATTCCTCCTTTCCAGTGGGATAATGAAGATGTCGAATTGGATGAAGGTTCAGAGATAAATGCCAATCGCGCTGGCGAAGCTCTGGTTGACGATAGCAGTTACCCTAAATCCAGCAAAAAATAGGCAACTATCGATCTATATAAGGTTCTGCAAAAAAAATTGAATTTTTTTTTGCAGAACCCCTTGCCAAATACTATACAGCCTGCTATACTCTCACACGTCGAGAGCAGAGGCTAACGACAAAGCGAGAATGAGTTCTCGGTGTTCCGCGAGAGTGGCTCAGCGGTAGAGCATCGGCTTCCCAAGCCGACGGTCGCGAGTTCGAATCTCGTCTCTCGCTCCAGATAAAAAGAGATGGCGTTGTGGCCGAGTGGCTAGGCGGAGGTCTGCAAAACCTCTTACAGCAGTTCAATTCTGCTCGACGCCTCCAAAGGAAATGGGCGCGTAGCTCAGCTGGTTAGAGCACTACGTTGACATCGTAGGGGTCGGCAGTTCAAGTCTGTTCGCGCCCACCAATTCCGGTAAAAATCTCACTTCATAGGGAAGTGAGATTTTTTTTATTTCGTATCAATTATCGATTGCCATTGTAAAAATAAGAAAGCCGCTCCTATCATAAAGTAGGGGCGGCTTTTTAATTAAAAAAGTAAATTATAAATCGGCTTTGGCAGCTCTTCTAGCTAAAAGAATTAAATCATTGTCGTTAATCTTCGACCAAGTCATCAATACATAGCGCGTTTTATTATATTCCCAGCTAGCTGCTTTGGCTCCGCAAGTATATTCGGAAACAAAACCGTTGATTTTGGCTCCTTTGGAAGTTTGCATAGAGAAGCTCTTAGGTTTATTGACAGTTTGCTTCATGCGTTTGCTGTCCACTAAAGATTCGTTGGGATGTTTGGTAGCACGATAGTTCAATTCCATCCCCTTATAGCCGGAAACAATTTCACAAATACAACTGTTGACAATAATATATTGTACAACTTGGCAACCGGAAATAGGGGACAACTTTATTTTGCATTCGTCGGTAAAGGCTTTGGGATTCTTTACTTGGCGCACCGGACTGGGAAGTTGGGCTAAAAGTTCTATACCGGCTTTTTCTTCTTCGGCATAGGCTTTTTCCGCACTAAAAGCTGCGCTACCTATAATAGATAGTCCTAACAATAAACTTAAACATTTTGTCAATTGATAATTCATAAAAACCTTACACTCTCCTAAAAAGCTTTGCTCGGCTGACTTTTTGACGATATTGGGCTTTTCCTGGCAATTGTGGGCTTTTTCCCATTAAATGAGCCTTTTTGTTTTTGTGCTCGCTTGGCAGGATCCGTTGTTCTCAGAAGAAACTTAAACGGGCTTAGTTTTGGCCTCGAGGTTTTACATGGCTTCTAAATTGAATATATTTTATCAAATTTTCTCTTTGAATTACTCTACAGAAGAGTTGCGAGAAAATTTTGCTGTCGGTTGCAATTTAGCTTTGGTCGGCAGTAGAGAAAATGTTTCGACAATGCTGGAGCTATTGGGGGAACCAGTAGTCAATTTAAGCAATGTCACTTCCCATTCGCATGTTCACTGTTTGCCTTTGCCGGATCGTCGCTTTTCAGTAGCCGAAGGTTACAAAAATTTGGATGCAGCCATTATCCACTTGGGCAATGCTGTGCCTAGTCCAGAGTATTTACGCTTTTGCTGCGAATGCTTTTCTGCTCGAACTAAGTTGCTTTTCCTTACTGACAGTTGCTTAGGGACATTCTCTCCGGCTTATATAACGAGCTCTGTGTTTAAGGCCAATGATACTGAGCCGCATTTTGTCAGCGATGCTGAAGCTAAACGTTTAGCTGCCGAAGCGCTGGCCAAAACTAAAGAGCCTATAAAAGAGCCTCTCGAAGCTCAAAGTATAGAGCCGGCATGGCTAGCAACTGGACAACTTGCTCGTCTTGAGCCCAAAATAGAAAATAAGCTAGTGGCTGAAGCGCCCGTTACAGAGCTTCAAAACGACCATTGGATATATAATCATCCTGACACTTGGCCGGAATTAGACAAAGAGCCACGTTTGGGACCGGATTGGAAAAGCAGCGATCCTCTGGCTGCCTATATAGTTTCGCCTATAGATATCGATAGGGCAGAACTGGTGCCACGTTTCGATTCCACGTTACCTTCAATTATGGTTCTGAAAGCGAGCGATGGGGGAGCTAGTTTTTATGAATGCATCAGCACAGGGCTAGGCAATTTAGCTTATACTTTGGCTCGCGATTACAGTTTGCTGCGCGAAAATCTTGTTTCCTTGATGATCGCTAAAGCTGCCAAAGATTCAGCTGCGGCGGCGGCCGCTTCCGGTTTTACAACTTCCTTGCCATTTGTAGGAGCTTTCTTGGGCTTATTTGCTGTGTCTGGCGAAACGATCTACATTACAGCCAAACAGCTTCGCCTAGCTTTGCTTATTGGTGCTATTTACGGTCGTTCGGTAGATTTCTTTGCCCGTATTGGCGAATTGTTGCCAGTTGTGGGAGGAGCTTGGGGGTGGCGCTTGTTAGCTCGAGAAGCTATAGGTTTTATACCGGCTTTAGGCTCTTTGGCTAAAGCGGCCGTAGCCTGGAGTGGTACGTATACTGTAGGTAAGCTTAGCCAGCACTTTTACCAGCAAGGCGAGCGACATATAAGTGACGAGTACAGAGAATATATTGATGCTGAAGCCAAACATTTGGCCCAGCAGGCAGCTTTAGATTGTTTGAAGAGCAAGCCATGAAAAAAAATACTTCTTTTGGTCTTTCCCTTGTTTTAATTGTTATTTTGGGATTAGTGGCCGCTTTGCCTATTATCGTAAGCAGAGTCGGCAGCGAACAGCGCAACAATTCAGCCGAAGTCCTTTTTGATTACGCAGCGCTTAACGATTACGCTAGGCGCAGTGGCACTTCATTGGACACAGTTTTAGCTTGGTGCAAGGCTAGCGGCGTTACCGCTGTGGCTGTAGAGGAAAACAGCCGCGACTCTTTGGCTTTGCGTGGTTTAGCTAGAGCAGCCAACTACTTTGAGATGACCGATTTGCAATCTCAAAAAAGAGTAGACGGCAATATTAAGCTCGATCCTATGTGCGCTTATTACGTAGCTAAAGATAATGATACGGCTACCAAGATAAAGCAAGGCGCCGCCTATAGTTTAGGGGCAGACAGAGTACGTTTGGTTCCTGACAGTAAGGGCAAAGTAGTAGAGCTGGCTTGTGATATTCGTGATTTGCCTTCTTTAGGATTGGGTATTCCTTACGATATTGTCGACGAATTGCACGATAAGTACGGTTTCAAAGTTTGGCTGCGTCCTTGGAATAGTCCAAAATTGGACGAAGCTAGTCTGACTAATATTTTCAAAGTATATGCCAAGTTGGCCGGGCAAGCTCGAATCGAAGGCTTAATTTTTGGTGGCTTGCGCAATGAAGTATATGGCTATCCCAAAAATTTGGATACGACTGCCAAACTTTTAGAGCAATCCGGTTTAAAGCTTGGCGTTATAGAGTTGGCTCCCAAAGCTCAGCAAAAAGGGGTAGTTACTTTAGCTAAACTTTGCCCCGAGCGTGTAGTTAGAGTGATGGCCGTTTCTCCTTCCCATCAAGCCAAGCTCGATCCTGATACCGTTATTTCTATGTATAGCTTAGGCGTAAGAGAGCGCGGTATTCGTTTGATTTATTGCCGTCCTTATCTTGATGGTGTTGAAAAACTCTCTTTAGAAGAAGTAAATTCCGCTTTTATGAGCGGCATTCATAAAAGTTTAGCTCCTCTATTTAAAGGGCAGGCTTCTACCTATAGTCAGTCCGACAATTTGGTGAAGACAGGTTTTACCTTATGGAGCTTGGCTATTACCGCTATTAGCGCCAGCATAGCTCTGTGCTTTATTTTACTAATAACTTTGCTCTGTCGTGAAAATAGCCTATGCCAGCGCTTTTGGGGACGTCGCAGTGCGGTTGCTCTGTTACTGATGGTTGTTCTTGTTACTGCTTTCAGTTGCGTAAGCGGCTTAGGGTGCCATTGGGTGCGTATTTTATTGGCTTTATCAGCAGTTACGATTATGCCTATTTTGGCTTACGTAATATTAGTGCCTTTTTGGGAGCAAGCAGAGGAGTGCTCTACTATTTGGAGCGCTATAGGCGATGGTTTAGTTGTGATGGCCGTTTCGGTAAGTTTAACTTTATATGGCGGTTTACTGGCCGGCGCTTTGTTGAGCGATTTAAATTATATGCTCAGCTTAGATGTGTTCCGCGGCGTGAAATTGCACAGTTTGCTAGTGCCTCTGGTTATCTTTGTGATTTGGCTGGTACAACAAGGACGCAGCGGCGGCTTAGACAGTTTAATCAAGTTTTTGGAATCTGAAGTTAAATTGTGGCACGTTGTGCTCTTCTTTGTGTTTGCTATAGTGGCTGCTTTCTACTTAATTCGTACTGGCAATAGCGGTGGAGATTTAGTTGTCAGTGAATCGGAGCGTGCTTTTAGGCGTTGGCTTGATGGTACTTTAGGAGTGCGGCCGCGCTTCAAAGAGTTTATTTTGGGTAATCCGGCTTTAATTTTACTGCCTACTTTAGTATTTTTGCGTTGGCGCAGTTGCGTGCCTTTGGCAATTTTAGCTAGTGCTGTCGGTATGGCTTCTCTTTCTGATACTTATGGTCATATCCACACTCCTATTTTGGTTTCTTTACAGCGCACTACTAATGGTGTTGTGTTAGGAGCTGTCATAGGTGTGATACTCGCTTTTGTTTGCTATGGCTTAAAAAATTTGCTTGCTCCCTATACAAAAATGTTGGTACAACCGAGCCAAGATCAGAGGCGTCAGTCAGAAAACGAGGCTAAATAAGCATGGGTAAGCGTATTTTACTTTCTGGCTATTTCGGTTTTGACAATATTGGTGACGAAGCTATTTTAGAAGCTGAGTGTACTCAATTGCGCAAGCTCGATCCCAGTTTGGAGCTTAGCGCTTTAATTGACAATAAAGCCAGAGCCGAAGAATTACATTTGAAAGCTTACAAGCGTAAGTCCATTTGGCAAATTTACAAAGCCATTTCGGAATGTGATTTGCTTATTTCCGGAGGCGGTGGTCTTTTTCAGGACTCTACTGGCATAGGTAGCGTAATGTATTATGGCGCTATTCTTACTATGGCAGCTATTCTCAATAAGCCAAGCTTTATATTTAGTCAAGGATTTGGCCCTATTCGTACCGATTTGGGTAAGTTGTTAGCCAAACAACTTTTGCCTTTTGCCAACAAGGCTTCTTTTCGTGATGAAGAGTCATTGCAAGAATTTAAGAAGTTTGCTCCTGGAGTTGAAGCTGTACTTACTGCCGATCCGGCTTTCCTTTTGCAAGCTGAAAGTGAACAAAAATCATTAGAAGCTTTGGAAAAATGCGGTGTAGCTTCTGTAAAAGCTCCCATAGTTGTAGTGGCTTTGCGCTCTTGGTTTGAGTTGGAATTAGCTTCTAAAGCTGAAGCCTTTAATAAATGGCTTTCCTCTTTTTCGGAAGAAGAAAGGCCTCATCTATTGGTTTTGCCTTTGCAATATTGGTATGACGAGGGGATTTCTCGCCGCTTTACTTCTTTAATCAAGTACCCTTGTACTATGGCACCTCAGCTTAATGTTTCCGAGATGGTTGCTTTGCTAGCTGCCAAGCCTGTGGAAATGGTAGTTGCTATGCGCTTACACGCTATCATTTTGGCCTCTTCGTCAGCTAAGCCCACTTTGGGTATCGCCTACGACCCCAAAGTAAGTCGCATTTGTCAGTTATGTGAAGCTCCTTGTTTGCCTTTAGAGAAATTGAGTGCAGAAGATTTAAGCGAAAACCTTAGCAAAACTTGGCAACATAGGGAAGAACTTGGAAAGAAGATAGGCCAAAATGCCTCAGCTTTGCGTCAGAAAGCCTTGCAAGCTTTCAATATTGCCTTGGAGATGATATGAGTACCGAACCAAACCAAAATACAAGTAAAACGTCTAGCCTGATAGGGCGCTTGGCAGCCTATGCTCAAGTAGGGTTGATTATGGTCTTTAGCGTCTACTTGCTTTGGGCTTTTTTAGGTGGTATAGATGCCCAGTATTTAGTGTGTATGAATAAAGGCTTGGCTGGCCAATATGCCAAGATCTTGAGTTCTGGTACGACAGGTGATCAGCTTTTTATTGACATACTGAATTTGATTGCTCCCCATATGCACTGGTTCTATTTGGCTTTGGGAAGTAGTGTGCTTGCTTTTCCTTGCTTAGGCTGGCTTTTAGCTCGCCTTTTAGATTGTGAGCCCAAGTGGGCTGGCATTTTGCCTATTTTGGGCTTGTTTTCTGGCTTAAACCCTGTGCGCTTAGGTGGCGATGGTTTAGTTGCTCCTTTTGCTATGTCTGAGCAAGCTTTACTTTTGGGTATACAAATATTTTGTATCCATTGGACAGCCGCTTGGTTTTACGAAAGACGCCAAAAAAAGCAAAAAATTAAAGCCTAAACTTGTTAGCTAAACGCATTCGATTTGCGTATATAATGTTAAGTTTATAGCTTAATGAATAAGTTCGTTATTATTTTTCCTCGAAAATATTGCTGAGGCGAAAAATTTTCTCAGGTTGATATGATAACGAACTTTTTTTTGTTTTGTAATTTTGTAGCTATAAAATTGGGAGCTTCTATAGGTTGGGCTAGAGTAGGGGCGGAAGTTAGGCATAAAAAAAGATCCGTTACACTTTTAATCGTGCATCGAACCTTACAACAAAACTAGCAAATAATAGAAAAAAAGCCCTACGAGAGAAACACTAACACGAGAGGTACTCGAACCTGCCTTAGCAGGTGGGCGCTCCTCTGGCCCGACATTGTCGAGGACTCTGAATCTGTCTTCACTTTGAGAAAAAAGTCTCAAAATAAGATCCATAACTCTACTCTAAACGCGGAGTAATGCTCCCTATTAGTACATATCGGCTCAACTACTAATCTCGTGCAGCTAAAAAGATACGCAGGGCGTTTCTCTATGTGGGCATGATAGCAGTTATAAGCACTTTATGCAACAAAAAAAGCCATAAATACGGAAAAATCTTCCCGTCATTTACGGCTTCTATATTATAAAACGCTTTGGTCGCGCTTTCGAATAAGAGTTAAAGAGCGTTTTGCTCGATGAAATCTTGAAGACGTCCTTTGTCCATGTAGCCTACACCTCTGGCTACAGGCTGTCCATCTTTAAATACTAAAAGGGTAGGGATACTCTTTACTTCATATTTTCTGGCTACATTAGGGCTCTCGTCAGTATCAATTTTGACGAACTTTACTTGGCCTTCGTAAGTAGTTGCCATCTCTTCAATTACGGGAAGAAGCATTTGGCAAGGGCCACACCATTCGGCGAAAAAGTCGAGCACTACGGGCAGCTCAGACTCCAAAACTTCACTTTTAAAACTGTTATCGTTAATAACTTGCATAAAATAGTCAGTTCCTTTATCAATTTTAGGGGAAAACGAGACTAGTCAATCCACATTGAACCTAAATAAGAAGGACGATAAATTTTTGCATTCTCTACCGCTGCGACTATATCTTTGGCTATAGGAGGGTAGATAACTAAATTATTCAACTCGTCTATATCAACATACTTGGCTGTATAAAGACGTTCTTCTTGGCCAACTTGCAGCTGACCGCCGAGCTCTTTAGCATAAAAAACTACATGTACCACATGACGCGAATTGTCCGGCGCTATAGAGTCGGCTACAAATGCCAAAGAGCCTACTTCTATATCTAAATTGGTTTCTTCTTTGAGTTCGCGCACGGCACACTTTGCTAAAGATTCACCGAACTCAACGCCTCCGCCGGGCAGAAGCCAGTATTTCTGACCGTCTTTCTGGTGCTCAACCAGCAAAACTTGGTTATCCTTACGGATTATAACAGCTACTCTAATGCGAACATTCGGCATACGTTCCTCTGTTTTTAGCGGGGTAGCCATACTTGGCCATAAAACAATAGCGACCGGACTAACCCAGTCGCTATCTTTCATCACTTAAGCTTATATATTAAACTTACTTGAGGGTGATGGTGGCGCCAACTTCAGCGAACTTAGCTTTGATGGCTTCGGCGTCGGCCTTGGAGAGACCCTCTTTGAGCATCTGAGGAGCACCTTCTACGAGGTCCTTGGACTCTTTGAGACCCAAACCGGCAACTTCGCGTACGACTTTGATGACCTTAATCTTCTCGGAACCGACGGCGGTGAGCTCTACGTCGAAAGAGGTTTTCTCTTCAGCGGGAGCGGCGGCAGCAGCGGCGGGAGCGGCGGCTACGGCAACGGGAGCAGCGGCGGATACGCCAAGGCGCTCTTCCAACTCTTTAACAATTTCGGCGGCCTCAAGAAGAGTGAGGTTGCAAATAGCATCGATCAAAGCGGACTTATCCATGATTTCCTCCAAAAATTTTATAACCTAATACTTAATTAAACTGAAACTAACTGATTAAGCTTCCTGAGCTTCTTCTTTGGAGCGCTTTTCGTTCCAAGCGTCCAAAACGGTAGCCATGCTGCGACCAGTGGCATTCAACACGCCAAGGATGTTGCGGTGAGGAGCCAACATAAGTCCGAGCAACTGCATACGCAGTACTTCGATTGACGGCAGAGCGGCAATAGCTTTAAGCTCGTCAATACTCAAGAGACGGTTGTCCATAACCGCACCCTTAACCACGGGCAGGCCATTAGGCTTCTGAGTCTTAGCGAACTCTAATACTGCTTTAGCGGCAGCAGCGGGATCACCCATGCCGAATACTACGGCGGTAGGTCCCTCTAAGGTTCCAGCTTCGCACTCAATGTTAATCTCACTTAAAGCTTTACGAATGAGAGTATTTTTTGCAATCTTGTAGATACCGTCGCACTCACGGAGCTTTCCACGAAGCTCGGTGATGGCTTTTACGGTTAAACCGCCAGCCTGACCACGATAGTCAGTCAGGATAATGATGCTGGCTTTCTTTAAGCACTCACGTAAATGCTCTAAGGATTCAGCCTTGCGCTGTAAGTTCTGTGCGTTCATTATCTCTAGTGTTTCTCTCCCTTCCTCTCTTCCACTCACTAGGAGCGAAGATCGATTCGGGCCTCTATCTTACTGAATGAACCGTAAAATAAAAACGCCTCCTGCCCAAAAAAGCAGACGGAGACGCAGAGTTGAAACGAAACTTATACTATTTCGCCTCGGCAGGATCCCAAAAAGTGGTGATTAAGTCAGAATATATGACACCCGCTGTCTCTGGCCGAGTAGTATTCTAGCATAAAAATTCGCTTCGTCAAGAGCTTGCAAGTGCTTTAATTATATATTTTTTTCTTTAATTGGGATCGACATGGACGTTGCAATGCTTTACTTGAGGAAAATTGCGCTCTATAGCCAAATGGACTTCTTCTCCTATGCTGTGAGCGTTGCGTAAAGTCAGATTGCCGTCGCAAGCAATAGTTATATCGGTATAGGCTTTAGTACCGAAAAGTCTAGTTTTTAGTTCTTTTACAGCAATAACTCCTTTTTGTTCGGCTGCAGTAGAGCGCATAGCTTTTACAGTTTCGGGATCGCAAGATTTGTCGGTCAATTTTTCTACAGCATCTTTGCCTATATCAAAGGCTGTTTTAATAATGCACAAACAAATTAATAAAGAAGCGATAGGGTCGCCTAAGGGGTAGCCTAATTGAGCTGCGCCTATACCTATCAAGGCACCGATAGAGGAGAGGGCGTCAGAACGATGGTGCCAGGCGTCTGCCTTAAGAGCGGTAGATTTTATCTTATTGGCTGCCGCAATAGTATACCAATACATGGCCTCTTTGACGATTATAGAAATAATTGCTGCGTAAAGGGCCAAAGCACCGGGAATTTCCAAAGAATTGCTTGGCTCCCAAAGCGTTTTTACTCCGCTCCAACCTATAGCTAAGCCGGTTGCCAAAAGCATAATTGCCAAAATTAGGGAGCCGAGACTTTCAAAACGCTCGTGGCCATATTGGTGATCGCTGTCCGATTTTTTATTGGCGATCTTAACGCTAACTATCACAACCAGTGTACTGAGCACATCGGAAGCTGTGTGAATAGCGTCACTGATCATAGCTGCTGAATTGGCCACAAAACCGGCTATTAACTTTAAGCCGGTTAAAATTAAATTGCTTAAAATGCTCCAGTTAGAAACGCTTAAAGCAATTTTTTCTGCTTCGCTGTCGCTTATTGAAGGAGCAGACAATGAAGAAGAGCTACTTTGGCCTACTTTCGAGATGTTTGCCGGCTCAGTTGCAGCTGTCAATTTATTTTGGTTAGGCTCATTATTCATTACGTTTGTAAAAGGCAGTCGACAATTTCAGATTCTTTCTGGATAGGTCGGACTTTACGCCTCCATAAAAATATTTAACCCGC
>ERZ869991.335-NODE-335-length-16243-cov-5.436595_pt1 | contig 16243 bp, 17 predicted proteins | sample MGYA00520862_ERZ869991 | MGnify/ENA primary metagenome ERZ869991 (study PRJEB32232, sample SAMN07284978) | human gut metagenome | biome: human-associated habitat; material: feces | host: Homo sapiens | place: Tanzania | collected 2014-08-11 ...
AGACGATACCATGGCCAGTATCGGTAAAGTAGTTATCACTGCAGTATACGCAAACAGGATTTGCAGTATAATCCTTAGTATTACCATCGTATGCATTGATGCCGATAGTGATATTAGTAATTTTATTGGCATCGATTTCATCAGGAAATTCGATGCGATCAATGATCTCCTTCAGATCAATATGATCAGAATTCAGAGCAGCTTCGGCACTTTCTGCGATAATGCCATCGGTATCAATGTGAATGACTGCAGCATGCTCAATCGGAGGAATAGTTCCTTCCGGAACATCAGTCATAAACTTGATACGTTTTGCGATTACAAAATCATCAGAAATGATATAACGAGTCTTAGAAGTGTCGTTAATATCAACGGTTTCATGGACGTTAGATTCGTCATAGACTACATCATAATTAACGCCTTTAATATCAAGTGTGTACATTGTAGTACTCTCCTTTCTTTGATTAGAATTTTGTATTCATTAAAGAAAAAAATAAGAGTGGGCTGACATATTCGTCAGCCCACTCTTATTATCCTTTACAGGATTGTGATGTCATAATCGTACTCTTCGTACTTGTCGGTGGTCATATTCTGGAAAGTATACTTGGATCTGTAGTCCAGCCCAAGGGTTAGCATACGGATGAGCTCATCGAAGAGATTGCTGTCACCGAAGATAATGCTTGCGAGGGTCTCACAAGACATTCCTTCTTTCTCAGTGACGAGAGGATACACGATATTCATCCGGAAGCGCTTAGTGAAGTACTTCTTCTCGTTACTCCAGGTAATCTGCCAGTCAGTTTCGTTCTCAGCACGATCGTTGTCGTCGATACGGCAGATATTGAACCAGAGATCAAAATGCGTGTAATAAACCCTGTAGGCGTTGAGAATGCGCATCATTTCGTTCATATCATTTTCTCCTTACATGATTCTGTTAGCTGGTGTAATTGCGGCCGATTTAATATCTTCTGCAATTACTTTGGACATCTCTTCACATTTCTTTCTGTAGTCTGCAAACTTCCCAGGAATCTTTCCTGTAACAGGCGCCATATAGCAGTCCATCACATAGTTCTGAAGAATCTCATCGTCAACGCTTGTGATATAACCCTTGATAGCATCAGCAGGAACATCAAAGAACTGGAAGAGTTTGATACATCCGATACGAGGTTTGCTTTCATCACGTACATTGATGCCAAGATCAACGAATGCGCGAAGGCTATTAACGACTTCTTTATCAGGATTGCTAGTGCCAATAAACTTACTGGTCAGCATGGCAACCTTTACAGTAGAACTGGAAGCGTACCAGTTATCAGTAGAGATAACTAGTGCAGGATGAGGTTTGCAACCAGGAATGACACTGGTAAAATCGCACCAGTAGATATTCCATTTTGTTACACGGATAGGTTTTCTTTTTGCAATGACGAGATCATCATCAGTGATCCCGAGCATTGTCATTTCTTCATTTAGATACATTCTTCATCTTCCCCTTATCATGAAAAAATTAACCGCGTGGAAAAGTCTTTATGACAATTCCACGCGGTTAAAACTTACTTGAGCAAAGGATTACTTCTCATTGAAGAGCTGCTTATATTCGGGCTTCACCTGAGCGAAGCCTGCCTTGGTGCTGTCGAGTGCCCAGCCAGGAACAGTGTTACCAGGCTTGTAGTTGTTGAAGTTGAAGCAAGGATTGTTTTCAGTATCTTCCTTCAGCAGCTGTGCAATCTTCATCTCCTCGGACTCGCGCGAACTCTTTTCACTATCCTCCGGAGGAGTGCAATCCTCATCATGGGTGGGCTCGGCCTTCTCCTTTCCGGGGATCTCGTCACAGACGAGCGTGACTTCACGATTGGCAGCATTGAGGTCGCCAGTCTCGTAAATATCCTTACAAGTTGCCTCATCAAAGCTGTCGAGCTGTTGGCCAACGATGGCCATACCTTCAGAAACCATGGTCAAAATCTTGGAATTGTACCGAGGCTTGATGAGGTCATGGTAGGTGTTGGTGGACTCAGCGGAAGTTGCACGACCGGCCTTGATTTCCTGGATGCAATCACCGAGGTTTAGTGCAAAGATCTCATACTCAGACGGATACATCTGATGGACGTAAGCCTTCCAGTACAGATCCATCTCAGGAATGATGTTACGGATTGCAGCAACTGCAATCACGTCGGTAGCGAGACCGATCAAGAGCACGCTAACACGCTTGCGGTGGGCCTCCCAGGTGTCATCGACGATGGTTTCCTGAATATCATGGACCTCGCCATCGGGATCACGGTAAGACGCTTCCATGCTGGGGAGCTCGTTGTTTGGGATAGAAATCTTGATCTTGATTCCCTTGATTTGACTCGGACTGTTGACGACATCATCGATGACCATGAGATGATTCTGAAGGATGTTGGCCATCGGAATCTGGAAACTCTCATTCATGATGAGATCACGTGCGGTGCTGGATGCCGGGACTTCACGACAGACGATGAAGTGGATGGGAATCATGTCAGGAACCAGGCCCATAGCCTTGGCGTCATCGTTGTTCCAACAAGCAGCCATGACATGCTGGTCAACACAGGTGCCTATGAAGTCGAACCGATGTTCTTCCTCACAGTCATCCTGAGGATGATGCATGGTAGTGGTAACGGGACCCTGCCAGACGATGCTGTAGTTGTTAGCGGTGAATTTCCAGGGATCAATCCTCTTTCGCATAATAGTTTCTCCTTTCAAAGATAAGGTGTTGTTGGTTTCGCCGTCAGAAGCAACTCCACGGAGTTAATTACCATCTGATTTAGCTGATGCTCTCTGCGACTATGTCGCATTCTTCATCGGTGAGCTTATCGATTTCTTTGTCGTTGAGTTTCATGCCCTCGGTAACCATGTTGAGGATATCCGTATTGTAGATGGACTTGAGCTTCTCACGACTGGTCTTAGGTTTAGAGGTGTCCTCAGCAACAGCGGCACCCTCTTTGATGCAACGCATTGTTTCGAGAAGCTTTCTCTCAAAACGATCGTATGCATCCGGATATACTTCCTGGACGTAATCCTTCCAGTAGCTATCCATATTCGGAATGATTGCACGGATCTTCCGAATAGCATCGATTTCACCAGCGAGATCAGCAAGGTAGTTTTCCATGCGATTCGCTTCGGTCTTCCGAATCTCTTCAATGGCGAGTTCTTCGAAATCCCAGCCATCACCATCCTTATCGAAATACTTGGCATCAATGGTAGGAAGGCCATTGTTAGGAACGCCAATCTTAACGATGATGGACTCGATGGCACGAGGACTCGTAACCGCATGGCCAACCATATCGCCAAAGGTGATCAGATGATTCCGGAGGATGGCGTCAATGGGAATTGCGAAGGTTTCATCCTTCATCAACTCACGCGCAGTGATGTCTGTGAGGAGTTGCCTGCAGATAGTCACATGGACATGGATCATGGAAGGAACCATGCCCATATTCTTGCTTTCCTCATTATCCCAGCAAGCACAGACAAAGTGCTGATCGACAACCTTCCCGATGAACGGAAAGCCTTCGCCTTCCTCTTCATCTTCGATTACCGGGTTGTAATTGCAGGTGTTTGCAGGACCACTCCACATGATGCTGTAGTTTTTACGGGTGAACCTCCAGGGAGCAATCTCCTTGCACATAATTATTCTTCCTCCTTGGTATTCTCAATGTCACATTCCTTGAGCTCTTCCTTGGTAACGCAGTTACCAGCTTCCTTATTCAACTTGATCTTGTCGGGATACTTCTTTGCCATGAGGGCCTCTACGTTCTTCATGTGGGAATTGTACCAGACGAGCAGCTCAGGATACTTGGAACGGATCCTGTCGTATTCACGAGTACGGCGTTCTACGTCATTGAGAAGCTCAACGACATAATCATCGCCATCAACAGAATAGTTACTGCCGTCGTAACGGGCCTTGATGGTGCTCTTCATGGAATCGACATCATTTTCACGGTTATCATGCCATGCTTCGCTCACAGAGCTTTCGAGGATGTAGTCGGTATTGCAATCGCTACGGAGTCCATACCGGCAGGTGATGATCGGATCTTGGCCGATAAAGAGGTACATGTAGATGTCGATCTTGCCGAGCTTATATGGAGCCGTGAGAGTATCAAACGGCTTCAGCAACACCAAAATCCGATTGATGTCAATCTTCGGAGTAAACTCCATGGTATCATACGGGATCTTCACTGTAGGCATCGTGATTTCCAAGTTGACGTTCACGGAAGACGGAACGTACTGCTCACGGTCCCAAGGATCCGGGAACTGCCAGCAGTGGATGAGGAACTTCTGAGAGTAGCACTGGGTTGGAACGGAACCGTTATAACCATTACCAGCGTTTGCTGCCAACTGAGCAGCGACAGACGCATCTGCAGATGCATAGAAAACAGAGCTGTTGGTTACCATTTCACGGATAGGAGTAGAAAACGCAACCTCGAAATTCTTCTCGTACTGATTGGTTTCTTTGTTGAATTTGCTTTCAAATTTCCATGCCATAATGCTTTCTCCTTGTATCGCTTTCGTTCAGTTGATTTTCGAATTAAGTAAATCTTACATTGGATTCACCCCATTTCTTAAATAGCTACGAACATGCTAGCTATTGATCATTTGTGAAGAAGGAATCGAAATCTTATTTCTTATCCTTCTTCTTTTTCTTGTCCTTTTCGGGTTCAGGCAGGAGTTCATCCTCAACGGTCTGAGGAGCACCCTTAATCCAGATCGTAGTGGTCTGGATAACCTTCTTGGGATCGTTGGCGTCATTGACGTGCAGATTGATAGCAATGCTATCAATCTTATTAACGTCCTCGCCGAGATGTTCGAGGTTGATGCGATTCAGCAGAGGCTGAAGCTTATGCTTGGAGCAGTTGACATCACCTAAGACAGAGCACTGGATGTGATCAGCAACCTGAATGGTGATCGTATTGCATACGGGGAATTCCTTATGCGGAATCAGCACATAGGAATCCATGGTGTGGATAACGAACAGGTTGAGCAGATCACGAGTAGTGGTGCTACGAGCATCATGCTCACGGTAGATGACATCAAACTTCTTGCCGTTCAGAGTAACGACTTTGGTCTTCTTAGATTTCTTAGACATTGTATATGGCCTCCTTGTATATAGTTAGATTGATTTATTCTTCGGGATCAATGATGCCGTCATTACGGTCGTCATCGACTTCGGATTCATCGAGACTGTCCGGCCATTCATAATCAGGGCACTCAGGTTCGTCATCGCTGTGAATAGCGTCATGCATATCATGACGATTCACATAGAAGAAGTTGCATGCACGATCGAGGTGTACAGGGTTGAATTCTTCAGAGCTGTACTCCTTTTCATCGCAAAGGAACAGCAGATAACGCTTGTATTCGGGAGCACGCTTGTAACTGCCTTTGCGATTCTGACGGACTTCGAAAATCTTATCCGTGAAAACATCGCCATCGATGATGTGATCACAGAAGATACCCCAGTCTTCAGGGTAAGTACCGAGGTAGGCAGCCAGCATGTTGATAGAATCGTACGGGCGAACATCCGGATCGTTAAGATTCGTGTCAACCATGATGAAGGTCTTGAAGGCATCATCACCGACGAAGATGAACTGACGGAACCCAATCTTCTTTTTGGTAGCGCAATGCTCAGAAACAAACTTGTCGATCTCTGCAGCATAGGGCTTGAGAATATTGGGCAACTCACCGTGAGGATCATAGGTAATGATCTGGTCACTTGTCATACAACCATCAGTGCTGATCTGATAGAGGTAATCATCAACCTTGAAATCCAGACGATTGCTGATGATCATGGTACCTTCTTCAGGATCGATACGGTTGCTGCCATACTCAGCTCTGACGGAAACCTTTTCATTGGTGGGATTTCCGTTCTCGTCGACGGTGCTGATGATCTCAGGAATGTTATTGGTAGTTTCGCTCATAATAGTTTCCTCCTTAAAATTACAGACTCTGCTTATATCCTTCAGCGAGAAGTTCGCTGTCAGATTCAATGTGGTTGGTTTCTGCCGAGGTAGTAACCTTCTTCAAAGTTTCCTTGGTCAGTTCCTTTGCAGTCCAGTATATCTTATTGCAAGCGTAAACCGGATTTTCGTTGATACCAACAGAGAACCCTATCTCACTCACATGGATGCTCACACGGACAGGCAGGAGAGCATCAGACGTCACGGCCAGATACAGCTTCTTCAAGAAATTCTGATAGCATGATGTCAGAGTAGAACGCTCAATCGCTTCCAGGACCTTCTTCAGATTCATGGAAGAGTTTTCAGCCTTCACCTGATCAGTGATGGTGAGAACAATACGGTTGTTGTGCTTTTTCTCCTTGAAGTAGTAAGCACGAGAAGACTTGTTGTGCTTACAGTTCTTCATACCATCACCATCCAGCTTCACTTCACCGAGCTTGATGTCGTAGCCGTTGTCTTTCGCTTTCTCCAGCTTGATCTTCAGTTCCTTTTCGGGTGCAACACGTTTCTTAGCCATAATGGTAACCTCCTTAACGAGTCTGGACGCCATCGATATTATTTACGATAATGCTTGAGAAATGATGGGGCCTAAATTCTTCTTCGCCATAAGGCGCAAAGAGAAGATGACGATCCCGTTTCCAATCATGCTTATTTCTATACCCATTACCAGTTTCATCATAATGGATGGAATATACCGTACCTTCAAATGGCTCAATACAGGTCTCAATCTTCCAAGCGAATTCATCCCAATGTTTTGGGTCATTGCCAAGATATGCAATGAGATAATCTGCGCTGGAAAAAGTCCTATGATGTGCATAGTGTGCAGTATCATTCAGGATGAAGGAATACCTCTTATCGCGTTTGATATCCTTCAAATAAACGCGATTTGAGTACGTGGAAGGAACTTCAGCACCACCGTTGTATTTCAAAACGAAATCATGCATGATTCTGAAGAATTGGGTACTTGTCCCTATCGAATTGATTGGGACGAATGGATCGGCCCAACGGGGGCTTTCGAATTCGATGATGTATACGGGATTTCCGTTTTCGATGAGAGTGATTGAACGGTTCATGGTAATGGAATTTTCTAGCATAGTCATGCTCATATTATAATCTCCTTTACATGAATTGATTTTCGGACTAATTAATTTACTGCATTGGTCTATCTCCTTTCGTATCATGATTATAATATATCATTATTAATACAGGTTGAATTTGTCTGCCTCGTCATCGTCCTCATTGTCATCATTTTCGATGTCCATGAGGAGTTCGTACCAATTCTCAGGAGCACTCATAACGGTAAGGATATCACCATTATAGGTAAGAGCCATCGTATACGGATTGATGATATCCAAGAAGACATAATGCTCTGGAATATCCGGATAGTTATCCATATTCTTATGGATAATTTTCTTGAGAACTTCCTGGTTGAAGGTATGGCTATCGCTGTAATTGAGTAGATATACGATGAATGCAATGGCGTATTCTTCAATAGAGCGATCGTCTGGTTTGGATTCAGCAAATTCATTTGTGTACGTAGTAAGGACACCGACGATCGTTCTGTCCTTCGGAATCATAAGATTGAATCTTGCTTCCTCCATTAAGTTCTCAAAACGATTTCGAGCTTTCAGACGGATATCCTGAGTATTTGCATTAATGATGAAATCAGAGCACTGATATGCTCTCTCAGAATTCTTGAGAAGATAGAACGGAGTATCTTCTTCAGAATTTCTCAGGACGTCATCTTCAGATGGCTTCTCAGGATTCAGCTTTGGAAGAAGGCTCGGCATTCCGTGGCAACAAGGTTTACCATTGATATAGAAGTCGTAACCCCAAGGACTTACAAAGATAATTGCAGGAAAAGCCATTACTCTGGTTTCATGACATTTCTTAACCGCTTCTGCAATACAGGAATGGCCATTGTACCACTTGTCATCTGAACGCAAAGAATTTACCATACTGAAAATGATATTGCGACCAAGGCTCCAGTTATTGCATTCAGGGCTATAAAAGATGTGGAGAATCATCTGAATTCCATCCAGATTATCTGGATTTGAGCCATGCTGTTTTACAACCTCAGTGAATGCATCCATGGATGCCTTTGCAATTTCCATGTGCATGGATTTATCAGATACATCTCTAGCGCCAACACCGAGCTCCATAGCCATAAGGTTAAATGATTTGACGTAGAGTTTTTCTCCCTCAAATATCATAGGAAGATAATCCATATGTTTTGCCTCCTTTTTCGCACTTCGATACATGTCAGTCAATTCATCATAAACATAGATTGCCCAATCACCAGTATAGTAATCGATATAAATAGACACTGGAATACATTCAGCTTCAGTATCTTCCAATGCTTCATCGATCGCATTTGTAATGGCTTTGTAGGTGTTATGATAGATATTATTTTTCTTCGGACTGAGAGTGACGTCGAGCATGAGATTATTTCGCTTAGCGATTATACCAACATCAATGATTTTACTATACACTTGGCATAGAACTTCAATCTTAGGTTCAATCATACGTATAGCACGAGATTTAGCTCTTTTGATCGTTTCATCATTATATGCACCAAGCATCTTGTCAAATGGCTTAAATCCATAAGTTAGTCTGTACGTCATCTCGCAGTTGTACTTCTCATCATTATACCAAAATTTCATGAAATAACCTCACCATTCAAAAGTTTTAACCACAATACATACCGACGATATTATCGTCAACGCGAACTACAAGATTACCTTTGCTCGGGAAATCGAAGATGATGACATGGCCTTTCGAATTAGGTCTTACGAATTTACATTTCTCGATTTCCATAGCAATTAAAGAACGAATATCCTTTGTCTTTCCATCGAGTGAATTCGGAGGATATTTTGCTTTGATGTAATTATTAACGTACTGGTACGTATTACTGATAAATTCAGGATCACTCTTGTAGAGTTCGTCCGGATAGATCAGAATATTCATTGCCAAAGAAGTATCCTCCGGAAGGCTAAGCTGATGATACGCCTTATCCAATTTGGATGTGAAATCATCAATGACCTTTTTACGATCTTCTGCATTCGTATAGGTAAGATGCATTGTGCGGCTATCGAGATAGGTATACTGCGTAAACTTCAGAGGACTGAGTCCTCCAATATCATCAAAGAAGTCATCACCATCGAGCTTGCAGTATTTCGATTCACAGACTTCCTGTTCGTCGATAAACATCTTCCATCTGATTCCAATGTCAGACATATTTGAAATAGGATCAGTTACGATGAAACTGCAATTGATGAAATGGCTCTCCGCATCTTTTGCATTTGCAATTGCATCAATGATTGCTTTATATGCCGGATTGTAAAGATCATCTTTTTCAGTACTGAGGAAGATATTGCAGATAACTGCATCCATCATAGCACAGCTTTCTTCAGCATCGGGTACAAAGAGTCCAAAGATGAGCTCAGTAAAATCCCAGTCAGCAGTTTCATCATCGACATAGGAAGCAATTTCTTCGTCAAGGCGAACATCATACTTCTTGATGAATTCTGTATGAGTAGCCAGGAGTTCTTTATGCTTCCTTTTATTAGCAAGAACATCTTCATCACGAAGATAAGCATGAAGAACAACACGGACTTTTTCACCATTATCAAGAATCATATCAGAAATCATACTCAGGTCTCCTTTCAAAAAAGAATCCGCTGTCGGTTGCTTATTTCCGACAGCGGATTTATTAGTTAGTCACAGGTGCAGAAATTGTACAGATCAATCATCTGAGACTTCTCAATCATGAAGTAGTTATTAAGCTTTCCAGTATCACGACTGATCATCATACGAGAAACGGGGTCAAACTTACGGAATGCATGCTCGAGTTCCTTATTAGTCAAACCAATGATATTCAGAATGTCGCCATCGAAGTCTGCGTTCAGACCAGGAAGGACACTCAGAGGAACAGACAGAGTGAAGTCAGAGACATCTTCTTTCACCTTACGGATGCTCATCAGCAGCATGCTGTAGTAGTTCAACGTAGGATTGCGGTTGATGATGATCTTCGGATGCTCACGATTCACGATGAAGCACATGATCTGATAAATCTTCGGATCAAACTTATAGCCGTTGCGATAACGCTCATAAGCTTTTGCCAGAGGAATATCATCCAGCTCCATCAGATAGTGAATGATCTTGAACTTAAACATCTCGAGAAAAGTGTTGTAGCTCAGATCCACTTCAGAGTCACGCAGTTCCGGATTCGGAATGATAACGTTACGAGAAGTGTAGTTCAGAGCACCACCAAGAATCTGACCACGGATCCAACCTTCCTTACCATTCAGAGATTCGAAGTTCTCATCCCAGATGGTATTGACACGCTTCTGGATACTGTGAAGGATGTAATCACGATCGATATCCTCACAGTTCTTAAGCTTATCACTCAGAGCATACAGAGGATTGATGTTACGATCGATTGTGTTGTAGTAATAAGTATCAGTCGTAGTAGACTGAGGACGAAGCAGAGTACTATAGATCGGAATGTGAGAAGTAAAGACCGAACTTTTTTCTTTCAGAATACGATCAAGCTCAGGAATGGCACTCTTTTTCTTCGTCTTAGCAAATTCGATGATTTCATCGAAATGCTCTTTGAACTCAGCCAGGCCGATGCCACCAAAACCACCGAGAGCTGCCTGTTCGTCAGGGTCGATGTAACGCTTACGAACGCCATCAACGTCAACGACATACTTGGAGTTAATCATAGCTTCAAGCATGCCTTTTTTCATACAGGAGACGAGCTTACGGTAGTAGAAAGGATTGATGATGAAGTTGTTGCCGAGTGCAATCCAGCCAGTATATTCGATGTTAACATCTTCATATTTGACAGGTTTGCCACAGATAGGACAAATTTCACCGGCGAACATCTTGCCCTTAAATGCACCGCACTCACAGCGATAACGCTCAATGAATGCGTTTTCGTCTTCATAGTTCGTGCCATACAGAGGAGAACGGGCACCATAAAGACTCTTTTGTTTTGTGTCGTCAAACTTAACGACTGCGGGTTCTGTAATGGTAAAACCATTATCAGTCAGAATGTCATGGACATACTCAACGTCCCAGTTCAATCGTGTAACACGTACACGATTCTTACGTTTGCGTTTAGACATAATAGTTAGCCTCCAATCAATAAAGTAACTAGCCCACGCTCAGGGTACACGTAGGTTAGTCACTTGTCGTTTAGGTTATTCGTTTTCATTCTTATCTTTCGTTTCCCCTACGTAAATGCCATTCTTCTTTACGAGAGTATTGAAAGGGTCACACATGGTAGATGCGAGGAAATCACAACGTTCGTTATCAATGTTTCCTGCATGACCTTTTACCCAAACGAATGTGATTTGGTGGCCTTCTTTTGCCTTCAGGAGACGTTCCCAAAGATCCTGATTCTTAACAGGTTTTCCGGTTGCAGTCTTCCAGCCATTCCGTTTCCAGTTGTACATCCAACGCTTATTGAAAGCATTGATGACATAACTGGAATCAGAATATAGGCGAACCATGGAAGGAACTTTCAGACTCTCCAGTCCTATGATAACTCCCATGAGTTCCATTTTGTTATTTGTGGTTTTGGGATAACCACCAGCGAATTCTTCAATGGATTCATACGTATCCGTGGAATCCTTCTTGAAGATTTTGACAATTGCTGCATAGCCACCCGGTCCTGTCGGATTTGCTTTTGCAGCGCCATCTGTGTAGATCTCTACACGTTGATCATACGTATCTTTCATTAGTCTACCTCTCTAATCTTGATCTTTACAAATAACGGTTGAACTGGGTCGTACCCACAGAACTCACATGCATTTGCAAGAGATGTAAGTGCAAGAGTTCTTCCACACTTACAGGTTCTCACGATAACATCATTTGTTCCGATTGGGGTTTTGATTGCTTCATAGATATTCGCTTCGATTTCTTGTACATCAGTTGACATAATAAAACCTCCTTTCTTAAGTTCAAGGATATAACATATCAATCAAAAGTTTTATTGATAGAAATGAATATTTCTAGATACTTGACAATAAAATCATGAAAGGAGAATTGCGTTATGATCGTGAGCGACTATGATGGAGCATTTGATTATCCTATGCATGTAGTAGGAGATCCAGTTAGGCCCGTGAACCCTACATACAAGGAACCATGCTATCACTATTATGAAGACCGTGATGTGACAGAATTCTTTGAAGATTATGAAAAACGATATCCAGAAGTTGTGAACCTTATTAGAAAAGACGTCGGAAATCAATTCATGACGATTTTATTTTACGTAAAGAGATGGGATTCTTATTTCGTATGCAAATTGCCGTACGATAATATTTGGTTGGCATTAAATAGTATGATGAAAGATATCATCTTTAATAATGTCATCCGTCTCAATTGCGCAAGCTGGAAACACTCCGACTACAAAAGCGCATTCATGAACTATCTAACCGTAATTGCTCCATAAAGAAAGAAGTGCTATAGTTTCGACTATAGCACTTCTTTTGACATTAGTTTAAGCTTCATTATTAGAGAAAGGAGAGATTCAAGTATGGCTATTTTAATCAATGAGCAAAAACTCATGGATGAAAATGCGTTTAAGTTTGAGAATCGACTGAATACTCAAGTTACACGCTTTCTGGATAAATCTCCTGTATTTGTCACATACTATCATGTGAATGCAGATGATGTAACCACTGATGGCGGATATAAAGACGTAGAAGAAATCTACGGAAAGAATTCTCCGCTGAAGTTTAAGAAGATTGATAATTTCCCTCTGTATGGATTAGATACAGTCCAGCTTGCTATTCAAGATACTGATCAGGGTCTTGATACAGATTATCAGGGAGATGCAGTTCTTCTTCCCAATACAATCAAACCTCTTCAGAATGATTTCTTCACAATCAACCATGTGACGAAAGGTATTTTCCTTTTCCGTATCATTTCGGTTGATTATGACAATATTCGTCCCGATAACTTCTATAAGATTACCTATCGTTTGGAATCTCTGGAAGAACGAGTTCTGAATGATATCAACGATCAGGTCAATGAGAAGTATACCTGTATCTTAGAAAATATCGGTAGTGATAATAACTGTATCATTGAGGAGAGCTACTATGAACAGCTTCAGAAAGTTGATGCTCTTTACAATGATATGGTGAATACCTACAAGAGTATTTTCTATAGTACACGGTATAATTGCTTCCTTGGAGAGACTGCAATTGGCATGAAAATCTATGATCCGCTGCAGTCGGTATTCATGAATAAGCATGGTTTACTTCGTAAGGCAACTGATCTCAGCTCAGTTGTATTGACTGAGATGTTTGCTGATAAGAAACGCCAGATCAAATACGAAAGAAGTATTTATCGTTTCTTTGAGCGTAGAGACTTAAAGACGATTAGTACTTTCAAGTACTATCTGTATCAGGGAATGGATCGGAAAGATTCTGCATTCTACCTGTGGCAGGACGAATCTGTTATGTTTGTAGAAGTTCCAGAGAAAGCTGTTTTTGATCAGAAGGCTCCTAATGAACTTCTTCCTATTGAGCTTGTCAATAGCTTTAAGTTCAATGCTCCTACACAATCTCCGTATGTAGATCTGATGCAGAAGTTTGTACGGAATGAACCTCTTACCATTTATGATATTCCTCTTAATCTAAATGAGGAACTTCTTAAATTGGATGCAAACGATGAGGTTTTCTTCTATACTCCGATTCTGATGTATATCATCAAAACCATCACAGAAGATTTCCTTCATACGAAGAGATCGGAAATTTAACAAAAAAAATCCACAGTGAGAATCATTACAAAACTCACTGTGGATTTTATCAGTTAGCCTTCGCCACGAAGACCAGTTTCATCGACGACGGTATCAGGCTGGAATGCGGGTACGGTATCATACTCATCCTTATCAGGTCCGATCACGAAATCTGTATTCTTGAGCTGTTCCATAACCTGGCGATTGAATTCATCCATATCCATCAGGCCCTGCTTAGCAAGAACTTCTTTCTCGGCTTCCTTCTTACGCTTGATCAGCATGAACTGATATTCGGTACACATGTATTCCTGGTCATCCAGAGTATACACGTTGACTTCCTCATCATCATACTCTCGAATCTCATCCTCATCGTCTACGAATTCAATCTTGATGCCAAGACTCTTCAGATAGACTGCGAAGATTTCATTGACGCGGGAAGTATAAGTCTTAGGAAGAACGAACTCATCGTTGCCTTCGATCAAGTTCTTTGCCAGATCTCGACGAGCATTACTAGATGCTCGATAGAACAGGTTAAAGAGCTGAATGTCCTCAGGCTCAACTGCAATGGAGAAGTTCAAAGTCTCAAACTCGCCAAAGCGGATAGGAGTAGAAGAACGAAGCTCAGTAAAGTTCTTGTTACGATAGCTTCTTTCCGGAAGTCCCTTCGTATTCACAGAACCAGTGCTACGGACACTGAAGCCCTTACGAGAAGTCTGTTTCAGCTTCAAAACGTACATCTCACCACAATACATGGGATTGAGCATCTTGATCTGACGGCCAAACTTATTGATGTAAACATCATAGGGTTTCAGGAAATCGTATTTCTTGAAAATCTTGAGGAACCGATAGAAGATAGGCTCATGTTCCCACATCGGCTTCTGATGAATATAGATACGATTATTCATCGCATCGTTGATATAATCATCCTTATCAGCCTCAGAGAGCTTATCATAAACTTCCTTCATACGGTCATGCTGTTCGGGATTGAAATCGTTGATGATACCAAACAGTAATTCCTCACGTTCTTTACGAGTCTTCTTCATCTTCATCTGGTCACGAATCTTGTTGCAGATAAAGTTGATAGTGATTTCGTAAATTGGGAATGCAGTAGTACGGTTAATGATTGCCAGTACATTGAATAGCAGATCAACCACAACCTTATTACCACAATCGTCATAATAGTACGGCATCTGATCATCCGGACGAATCTCAGAGATAACGCATTTGTTACCATAACGACCAGTAATCTTCTGACCGATATCCAGATGGACGACACCCTTCACGGTGATCTCGATAAAGACATTGGAGAACAAAGAATCCTGATTCTTCCAGCGCTTGTTATCATCCAGGAATTCAACAGCTCTCTTGTAGAGGTAGTTGATCTCCTTAGAATAATTAGCACCAGATTTGAAGATCTTCTCACATGCTTCCTTGATCTCCTGATAGTAAATCTTCTGGCTATTCAGGTATTTCAGGATCTGATGATTGAAAGGAGTATCTTCCATCTCAGGATTATTGGAGTAAATGGTGATATCAACAACCTGACCAGACTTGTAGTAAGAGATGTCTCCTTCACCACTGCGGGACAAGGAATCGTCTTTGAATTCGCTCAGAAGCTGCTCTTTGCTCAAGGCACGTTTTGCTGCAACTTCACCAGTAGCGAATTCTCCGATGTCGGGGAACGGTTTGTAGTCATCTTCTGTACCGTACAGATTCAGAAGGAACTCATTGTCGTTCACGCTAATAGGAACCTGATTGATTTCGATGCTATCCATCTTATTCCGCATACTTTCGGAAATGACAGCAGCATCTTCGGAGGTGGAGGAATCTGTCACGTACATAATATGCACGTTCTTACCATAACCGTAGTTCATAGTGTCATCGTAAGAGCGAGACTTCTTCACAACGGTGCCCTTCGGAATCTTGGAACCAACTTCCAGACTATCCATGTAGTCGTTGTTGTATTCGTAGCCAAAGACTTCTGTCAGGGATTCACTGTCTCCACGCTTCCACACTTCGTAATAGTTGTTTTTCTTGTCATAGACGAAGAGGACGTAAGTCGTAGGATGATCAAGGATATCCTCAAACTTAACCACTTTGTCTACGACAACGTAATTGCCTTTTGCCTGTTTGTAACCACTGGAGTGACGGCCAACAACATTCTCGCCATTGGTAAAGACACCAGGGAAATCAGGATTCAGAAGGTTGACGGTCTGACGAGTATGCGATGTAAACATGATCGATCGCATAGAGGAGTTATACTGGGGAATACCCAGCATAGTCATGCCGATCAAGCTATTGGAACCTTGCAAGGTTTCATTTGCTCTGAGCAGCATCTCTTTGTTAGAATACTTGATGTTTTCTGCCATAGTAACCTCCTAGATTATGTAGACTTGCGATAGAAAGATTCCTAAAGATCTATCACATGGGTATAACATATAATTTGAATGCTTAATTGGTTGAAAACTATATGGATACCTATTATAAAATACGTCAATGAGAATATTGATTATCAGGCGATATTCTCATTGACGTA
>ERZ869991.336-NODE-336-length-16225-cov-4.631348_pt1 | contig 16225 bp, 10 predicted proteins | sample MGYA00520862_ERZ869991 | MGnify/ENA primary metagenome ERZ869991 (study PRJEB32232, sample SAMN07284978) | human gut metagenome | biome: human-associated habitat; material: feces | host: Homo sapiens | place: Tanzania | collected 2014-08-11 ...
ATAAACTTTTAAGTGTATGCTATCGAACTGAAACATTCAAAAAGCAATACCATTGAGCATTTTTTCTTATTTACGAGCGCAAAGTTACAAATTATTTTCTATATTTGCATCCAAAAGATGTATTAAATAATATAAAAATATCATTAAGACCAATGATATGTAGATATTCATCCGTGCTTAAATAGCCATACTGACAACTCTATATTACAATCAGAAACATAAAAGACAAACACTAATGGGAAAATTTCTAAATGAATTCAAGGCGTTTGCCGTTAAAGGCAACGCTGTAGACATGGCTGTCGGTGTTATCATCGGCGGTGCTTTTGGTAAGATTGTATCTTCAATCGTCGACGACATTATCATGCCTCCTATAGGATGGCTTATTGGTGGTGTAAACTTCACCGACCTTAAGTTCACCTTGCCTCAAGTAGAGATTCCAGGCGTTGAGACTATGGCTGCTGCTACCATCAACTATGGTAATTTCATTCAAACTCTGCTCGACTTCGTGATTATAGCATTCTGCGTTTTCATGCTTGTTAAGTTTATTAACAAGCTGGCACGTAAGCAGAAAACTGAGGAGGCTACTAAGCCTGCTCCAAAGCCTGAGCCATCGGCAGAAGAGAAGCTATTGATGGAAATCCGCGACTTGCTAAAGAACAAACAATAAGTTTTGTCGTATAGTTCATAGTGCATACACCTTATATAATATACGTATGCTACAAAAAAGCTAAAGGCATATACCCATTAACTATTTGGGTATATGCCTTTAGTTTTACGAGGATATATGTTTCGCCCTTCACGACTATATGTTTTGGCATTCTCGACTATTCGATTCTACATTCACGACTATTCGATTCTACATTCACGACTATTCGATTCTGCATTCACGACTATTCGATTCTGCATTCACGACTATAAGCCATATTTTAAGCGATAAGAAACCCATTCAAAACTCTTAATTTCAGTCAAAATCAGAGTTTATCTATCAATTTTAGGGGAATCTTATACCACGAAAGTGTTGAATGAATGTGGGGCAGTTTTTACATTCAAATACTTCTTACCAATTCTTACTGATAGCGAAGATGCTTGGTCTGTAAAGTTGCCTACGGTAACGATGTATTGTCCAGCCTTATTGCGGAACACTACAACTGGCGTTTTGCTATAGTCGCGTCCTGCGAAAGCAAGCATTTCCGTTCCCTTTTGTACGAAATGGCTAAAATGCTTATAAGCATAGTATTCGGCAGTATAGCGAGGTTTGCGAGTTTTGCTATCCACCTGAACAAGTGCATTCTGAGTCCATCCCCATGGCGAGATTCCATTATCTTTTAATATGAAGTTCCAATTGTAATACTCATCACATCCATTTCCTAAGTTGTCTGCCAACAAGAAGAAAGTATGTTCACCAGCCTTCCAATCCATAGAACCATTTCCACATTCGCTCTCGCTCACCATAAATCGATGGTTAGGATAGCGTTGGCGCATAGCAGGCAGATTGTTGCGACATTCCCATTGTGTGCCTATACCCTTAACATTAGCCTGTAGGGTTTTGTCGTCGAGTATCTTCTCAACATAGTCTAAGCGGTTGGTATTGAATGTGCCTATCCATAGCTCAACATCAGGATGATGTTTTGCCAAGGTAGGAGCCAAATACTCGTTGTTAAAGCGCAAAGTGCCTTCAGCTGTCCATGCACACCCAGGATATGGAGTATACGAATAAGCTTCGTTCTGATACATCACCTTTGTTATAGGCAGTCCTTCAGCCTTATACAAATCGATGAATCGGCAAAACATATTGGCATAAGTTTGCAGATATCGTGGGTCTTGGATAAAATAGTCTTGCGAAGCGAGTCTACGTGGGAACACTCCTTTTCTGTCGCCAAGAAGCTTCATCTCATCTGCATCCAACTGCTTACCATCATCCATATATAATAGGTATCCCTGTCGCTCGTCCATATTGTTATGGTGGCTTGGCGAAACAGGATAGTCATGATTAATCTTCATCCATACGGGTGGCGACCAAGGGCTCATAAAGAGTTGCAATTCTGGCTGATATTTCTGTGCAGCGCGAGCAAGAGGAATGATATTACGCTTATCGTGCTCAATATTAAAATGTTTCAAAGCAAAATCGCCCACCACATCGTCGCAACTATACCAAGCACGCGAATAGTCGTTGGCATTCATCGATACTCGTCCGTGAGTAAACTTCAAATCGCCATCAGGAGCAAACATACGATGCATAAGTTCATCTTGTTCTTGTCTTGTAAGCATATTGAAGGCATCCCAATCCAGTTCGTTGAATGTGGTGCCGAATGCTACAAACTCTGTACCACGACTGTTAGCGTCCACTTCTGCCACCACTTTTCCTTCAGCCTTTGTAGCCAAAGACGTCTTTCCCTTAGCCCACGACGAAGCCTGGGTAGTGGTAAATGTTGTAACCTTCTGAGCAAACATACTTAATGGAGCACAGAGGGCAACCATCATAATTGAAGTTTTATATATAAATTGTTTTGTCTTCATCATTATATAAATAAGGTGTCTTTGCTTTTTAAAAGGAAGCCGTACTGGCAAAGATGTTAACCAGTACTGCATTTCCCAATCTAACAACATTTATAAAAACTACTCCCAAACACTACTGCATTTGGTTTCATCTTCTTTATCCATTACCCAACCAGCTCTTGGAGCCATAGCATCCATGTTTGGTGATGGCAGATCTGCACCATAAGGAAGTTTAAAAGTTCCATACCCACTATTACCCAAAAATTAGTTAGTATATTTAGAATTTCTATTATTAATATCCATTGATGGACCTATATACGATTTCTTTAGTCCACCCCAATCAACTATCACTTTCTGCACCATCATGCCAGCATCGCCACAAATGAGCGAGATGACATGCGAGGATTTAGATTTATCAATGGCAAAACGCATGCGAACTACAGCGCCATTTCTAAGTACCTGGTTCTTCCACGACAAGCCATACTCTTTAAACTTATTATCAAAGACCTGTGGCTTGCATCCATCAATACTAATTCCAATCTTTGTACCCAAACCTTTGTAAGTTGGGAAGAATGGTACAGTATATAGAACAACATCTATACTGTCGGCATTAATGGTAGGCAAAGCATACTCTATTCTATCAGCCTTTGCATTATTGGCATCGGCTCCTGTAGCAGTTGGTGAAGATAGCTGTATCACCTTCCAGTCATAACCCATACCTTCTACCACTCGAATCTTATTGTTGCCTGTTTCTACCTTCTTTATATAGTTGGTCAGGTCTAAAACATAGCAACTATCAAGTGCATACTTATTAACCGACAAATCTATAGGCTCCTCGCCCACTCCATCTGTAACATCCACCTTTGGCATATGCTGATATCTGGCACACCATCCTGGAGCTAAATCCATCATGCCATTCCATTTTCCATCAAGCATAGTGTTGTATTGCCTATTTAGAGCAGCTATACTATCAAAAGCTTGGCACGATTGGCGAGCAGCCCAATTAGCAGTTTCTACATTTCCTTGCTTATATTGCTCGTGATTGAGTTGTGCCATAAGGAATTTACGATTCATCTGGTATGAAGCCATTGTTTGATAAGCCATAAGTTCGAAGAATGCAACACGCTTTTCTGTAGGCAACTCTGTCATTATAGAAGTTACCTCCGACGATATTTTCTCATAGTCGCGTATACGCATCTGAGCTTCTGAGTAGTTTTGGAAAGAATACTCTGTATCTTTTAGTCCAGTATATTCCTTTGAATCCCATTCACGTTCCCATCCCATAAATTCAGGCTTACGGCTCCAAGCCAATCGATAGTATTCATCAAGAATATGTTGGAAACGAGAAGTATATGCTTTTCCAAACAATGTTGCCATATATTCGCTCTGATGATGATTTATCGACTTGCTGTCAAAGGCGTCAACATTCCAAGCTAAGTCAAAAAAGGTTTTCATGCCAAGTTCCATCGGCTTGATATCGCCTACATTAAGTAGCCAATAGCGAGAGGCACCAGTATTATAAGCCTTCATCAACTCTTCATACATCAATACTGGAGGTGTGGTGTTTAACCACAGATAGTCATGAGGTGCTCCAAGATACGATAGATGATAATATACACCTGAACCACCTTTGCGTTTTTGCTCATCAGGATTGCTAACACGCTTCATGTATCCATAGTTGTCATCTACCCATACCAATGTCACATCGTCTGCCACCTTCAATCCATGCTCGTAAACATCCATAGCCTCCTTGTAGGGTACAAATATCTGTGGAATATCTTCTGCAGCCTTTCCTACATGCTTATGCAATATGTCACGTTGATCTTTAATCACCCTATCAACGATTTCCACTTGCTTATCTATAGGCAAATTGCCCCTGAGTCCAGCATCATGTAGACCACGCATACCCATAGTATAGATATTATCAAACGAAGCTATCTCTGACAAACGGTCATTCCATTTTTTCTGTACTGCTCCAGGATTCGTAGCATAGTTCCAGTCACCATCGCGCTTAGTATCCCACTCCCATTTCGATGCGGTATTAATCATCAACGGTTCACAATGAGAGGTTGTCATAACAATGCCGAAAGAGTCGGCTACAAGCTTGCTCTCTGAATGAGAATAGAATGCGCCTGTACATGAGTGCATAGCAGGACACAACATATTACCTTTGAGTCGCAATATCAATTCACAAACCTTGGAATAGGTCTTTGGACCAATATCTCCTAACTCTTTCTCAAAATTCTTAGATGCCCAAGGCTTTAGTCCCCAATCCTCGTCGTTTATAAACAATCCACGATATTTCACCGATGGTGTGTCTGAGGTTTCTTTTCCTAATAGCCAAACTTCATTTTTATGCTCTACAGGTACGTCTGCCCACCAATAGTATGGCGACACGCCCATCTTTTCAGATATTGAAAGCAAGCCATAAGCAGCTCCTCTTTTGTCGCTACCAACGACAACAAGAGCCTCATCTATACCTTTTGCTGGTTTTGAAACTTGCTGAATAATATATTGTTCCCAACCATTTTTTATTGGTGTTACGTTGAGTTTCTTTTGTTTAACAAGCCTATCTATAAAAGCGTTATTGCCCAAACTTCCTACCACAACAACTCTCCTACCAACAACCTTGTTTGTTTGTTTCAATTCAGGCTTATAGCCTACGACTTTATCTACATCAGAAACAAACATCCGTGCAACCTTTCCTACCAATACATGTTCAGAAGGCGATACAAAAACTTTTGCAGCTTCATTTGCAGAAGCAATAGGGAAAGCACCTGCAGTAGCATTGTTCACTATCTCTACCTTAGCTTTTACAGGCATAAGAGCAAAGAAAACAAATGCAAAGATTATCGAGTATTTATGTATATTCATAAAATGGATTAAGATAGATTACCATGGCGGCAATAACTGCCGCCATGGATCTGTGAAATTCATAGTTACCTTACAACAATTTTTCGCTTATTTATGATATATATTCCACGAGAAGGAGTTTTAACCTTTCTTCCTTGCAAATCATAGATTTGAGTATCTTTGGCTATTGATTCCATAGTTGGATATTCAGCTATACCATTGCTGACATCTCCCTTATAGAGAATTGTTACGTCAGAAAGGAATGCCCAAGTATTTTCATTGTTTGCTCCAGCTCTCAATCCTATAGTAAGATCGTTGTCACCATCATTTACGAAATCAACTGAATATTTTGCATAATTTGCTGTGGTAACAGCTGTTGTCTTTGACTTACCATTAGCTTCTACAAATAAACTTACTCCTGAGCGATTGTCATCACCCTTATTGTTGTTCCATACTGATGCTGCGGCATAAGCCTCAATAGTATAAGCACCCTTAGGCAATCCTGCAACAGTCTGGTAGATAAGTTTAGAATTTGAGATAGCTGATGATCTCCAATGGCTAACACCATATCCATTATGGTCTGCGCTCTGAATAGCTGCAGGATTCTCGCTGTAGCCTGAGGCACTATTGTTGTCGCGCAACCATCCAGACTTGGTATATTTTGTCATCTTTGCATTCTCTAACAATACACTAATATCCTTGTCACCAGCTTCAAGATTTGCCTGAGCATATGCTTTATTGAAATAGTTCTTTGAAATTGCAAACAACTGCAAGTGAGCCTTATCGCTATCTTTCTTATTGCATGCTATTTCTTCTCCATCGCGATAGCCATTAGCAACAGTCCACAAACCAAGGAAATTATCGTTATACTTACCATTTTCAATACTCCAAGCTCCATTATCAAAATGGAACAACATGCGCGACCATTCACAAGGTAATGGTTGGTCGTGTGTGCGTAACTGGTCTGCTCTATTGAGCTCTGTCTGTAGAGTTAAATCATCAAACTCTATATTTCTCAAGACAAAACCTTTGTTATATGGTTCAATAGTGAAAACTGTTGATAGAGCATCTATTGGAGCCTGAGGAGTCTGGAAGAACAAAGCCTTGTTGCCATTATGAGGAGCATCTTGCAATCCTATCATCAAGTCGGCATCATCGCTACAAAGAACGAAATAATGATCTTTTGCCATAGCAGAAATCTCATCAGCAGATGTTACAATCTGATAACCATTTTCTGGCGATACAAGCTTATTATATGTAAAGCTACCAGCATTCTTCACCTTAACAGTATACGAATATTCCTTACCCTGATATGTGGCAGTAATTGTCATATCTTCAACAATATTATCAACCACGCATTTTGTACCCTTTGTACCATTGCTCCATACAATATCATCTGGATTAGCAGCAGATGGCACTACGAGTTCAAATTCAACAGAAGAACCACTAAGCACATACTTCTCTGTTATCTCGTTTCCATCAATAGCCTGCTTAGCAGAAATAACATTAATATGGAATCTTAGTTCGCCTACAGCACCACTCTGATTAGCATACTGACATGTATATATACGGCTGTTTGTGATGTTACCTATAGTGATTGTATTTACTTTAGCACCAGTATCCCATAGATAGCCATTGCTTATCCAACCTGTAGATGCAGAAGCAGAGAGCTTCAGAGATGTACCGCACACAACGGTTACTATGGTATCGTTGGTTGCAACATCGCCAACTGTAATAGTTGGAGTCAAAGCATCAGGAGCACCATCACCCAATACTGCAATAGCAAAAGATTGATGACTAACTGCACCATTCTTGGCAGTATAGTCTACGCGATAAACAAAGCTATGGTCGGCTTTAACGGTAATATTGCGAGAAGTTTCTCCTGTATTCCATTTCCATAAGCCTGTATCTTCTGTACCCTCTGGCAACTGAGGCATAAGGGTTATATCAGCATCGTCAGCAGGAATTGCCTTAGAAGTACCCGACTGATAATTATATTTCAAGCCACCAAGATTTGTCTGGTTGGTATAGGTTACACCTTTATATATTATATCACCCGACAGTGGAACAATAGCCTTGTCGGCATCAACAGCAGGACGCCAACTGGTCAGAGTAGAAAAACCGAGATGATCAAAACCACCTGAATTTTGGCTATAGTTGCCTCCACCACCATCAGGACAAATTGCAGCACTTGCTTTCTCAGAATACTGCATCTTTACACCTCTAAGTCCTTCGTAATATCCAATTAAACGATCCCAATAAGGGCGCTTTTCACCAGAGCCACCAGTATTTGGACCTCCTTGGCGCCATGCGCTACCAAGAGTGCCACGGCAATCGGCATAATCATAAGGTTTCCAAGGTAAGGTATTAGCAGCTTGTCCACCAAAATTCATCGCTGCTACAAATTCTGAACCTGCTGCGATTCGGTCGTTCATATATGCATAAAGGTCATCGCCTTGATTGAAACCTACCTGGCAAATATCAACAGCCAAACCTAAAGCCATAAGTGTGTGACCCTGGTCACGACCACTTTCTTGCATCTGACCAAGATATCCTAAAGGTCCTCGCTCATCAGGCAATACTACAGGCACCAAATTACCAATAAACTCATTACATCCATCATTCATCACAAACTCATCAGATGAACGATCTTTGAATGTTCCTACATGGTCGTACTTATAGAATGAGGCGCCTTCGTTGTACATGTGAACATCATCACACAAAATGCCTATTGACATCACACAAAGTGCATTACATAATCCCCAGTTACTCCAATAGTGTCCAGGACGCTCACCCAAATCTGAATAGCGTTGGTTTTGCCATGTATCATGACGACGACGCAAGAAATCAATACTCTTATTATACCACACGCGAACCATCCAAAGCTTGAACTTTTCGAAGTCTTCTTTCTTCCATCCTTCGTAGTCGCGCATAAGTTCTGCAGCATTAGCAAACTCATGACCATAGATACCTGCAGCCAACGACATATTAGTGTCACCACCAACACCGTTGCAACCATTACACCATGCCATAAGAATTCTTACAGCAGCATCGGCATTTTCCTTGGTTCCAGCAATCTTCCAACGCAAAGCATTCTGATAAGCCATAGCAGCTCCACGAGCGGCATTCATATAATTCTGTCCCGACTTTCCTCCACGAACAACTGTAGCTGTAGGATATGTTGCAACATCTGAATGAGAATAGTTATTATTACACAACATATTCCATGCCTTTGTCATTCGCTCATCGCCATCTGCAAGCAACTGTTTTGTGCGGTCGATGTCTCCCTGAGATACTATGCCTCCTGGATGAACAAAACCATGGTTTGCACTAACAGGGAAAACTTTCTTTGGAGAATAGTTAATAGTACCCTTTGCTCTTCTAAGCAAAGACTGCAAACTTGACACATAACCATCAATAACTTTTTGTGAAGCACGAGCAGAAGATATCTCCATCTCTGCAAGCGTCACCTTATCCAACAATTCAGCAACAGCGTTTGGCGCAAAACCTGTTGTTGCTGTTGTTGCCCAATCGCGACATTCGTTGACTACTTGTTTTAATTCTGTGAAATCACCAGCCTGTTCAGATTCCACCTTTTGAATACTACCTACACTATTATAAAAAGGTGTTGGTAATAATCCTCGATTGCTACTTGCCCACATTGTGCCAATACAAGGCATAAAGAATAGGGCTACAGAAAAGAGTCTTTTTAACATAGTTGAAGTTTTTAGTTATATTGTCTGGTGCAAAGGAAATAATTATTTATCCATATTGCATCTTCAATGGTAACTAATTGGTTGTCAACTATGATATTACATTTGTTTGTTACAAATGTTGCATTGTTTTGTTACAACAGTATATATTTTATATTATATTCCTATCATTTTTTTGTATCCGACTTAGCGTAGACAGAAGGTAACATACCAAACTTTTGCTTAAAACATTTAGAGAAATAGCTAGGTGTGGCGAAGCCAACTTTGGTAGCGACCTCGTTAATTGAAGCATTTGGTGTGGACTTCAAAATCTGTGCAGCCTTCTTTAGTTTTATGTCTCGGATAAACTCAGAAGGTGTCAAGCCTGTTAGAGTTTGAACCTTACGATATAGATTCATACGACTCATACACATGTCTTTACTAAACTGTTCCACACTATAGTCGCACTCTAAGATGTTACGTTCGACAACATCTACAGCTTGCTGCAAAAACTCCTTATCAATTTTTGCAGCATCGAGTTCTTCTGGATGAATTTCTATTTCTGTAAGCACAATCTCCTTACGCTTCTGTTGCAACTGGTGCAATGATTTTATACGTTTACCCAACACATATATATAATATACCAATACGAAACCTATAACAAGAAACAATAAACGTGCCCACCATGTAGCCCACCAATATTTTTGATGATACAATTGCAAACACTCTGTCTCGCAACCCCAGCATCCATAAATGTCTGTGGCTTTAACCATGAGAACATTATTGCCTGTTGGCAGATTGCCAAGATGTACTACATTTACTCCTTGCGGCAAATAAGTCCAATCAACATTAGAATCTTTAAGCTTGTAAGCATAGGTGATTCGAGAAGAATAAAGATGTTCAAAGGTGCTTAGTCGAAGAGTTATACTACTTACATCTGCTGGTATTTTAAACTCTTTTGCTCCCATTCCAACGTAATATAAAGAATCACCCATTGTCACACTTGTAACAACGGGAACATGACCAACACCACTAACACGGTTAAGCGCCGACGATGAAGACAATAGACAGAAAGCTCCAGCACCAGCAACAATCATTTTGTCGCCGTCCATAGGTCTTAGGTGATAGAAATAATTCACATCGACAAATGGTTCTTCAGCACGTATCACCCTTAGCGACTTTGTCTTTGGATTATATTCTTTAATTCTTTGGTCAGTAAGAACCCATAAATGTCCCATGTTGTCAACATCCATACATTTTATAGAGCCTTTGTCATCGTCGCTTGCCAAATGGTCTTTTTCAAGATGACCATTTTTATAGCACATCACGTCGCCATACTTTGTAGAAATCCACAAAGTTGCATCTTCTGATAACGCCAACGCAGAAAAAGCTGTTCCTTCGCTCAGTAGCTTTCCATTTGCATATACGCCTTTACCTTCTATAATATAATAAGGTGTATCATTAGCTGATACAACCATATCTACAATTGGAGAGCCATAACTTGCTATCTTAACGATATTGCCTCCTAATTCGCCATAACGATAAACAGAATTCTTGGTTCCTACGAAAATTTGACGATTGGCTGTTGACTTAATACAAGTTATCTTTTTATCAAACGTTGCCAACTTAGTATATTTCACCATACCATTATCAACAGTCAGTTTAAACAACTTGTTGTCTTCTGCTGCATAGATGCCTGAAGACACTTTGTCTTTTTCAATACAACGTTCAAATCTGTCACCACCAGCATCAACAACCTTTTCTGTATCCGCTTCATATAGGGTGAGTCCATAACGTCCTTGCCAAATCCAATAATATCTGCCATCAGCAACTACTCTATCTGCCAACAAAGGATAATGGGTCAACGACTTGATATTATCTACTTCATAGCGTTGTGTATTATCAACATTTGCCGACAAAATAAAAGTTCGTGGCATAAAACCTGCCACCCATATATTACCGTCTCTATCTTCTTCTATATGGTCTAATATCTTACCATAACTTGGCAATATTTTATTTAAAGCTAAAGGAACAAGAGAACCATTATTATTTTGATACACAAAGAAGTCGTTCATCGTAGTAACCCAATATAATCCCTGCCTACTATCACAATAGAAATCCAATATCTGCTGTTTATATGTATTACCCATTGAAGAGGACTGCACCGAAAGATTACCTGTCTTCATATCATATCCAACAATTCCACCACCCCATGTGGCAACGAATACATCATTGCCTTTAGCTACAATTTTAACAGGTGAATAGTTATAGTTCCAACTACAAGGTACAAATTTATCAGACTTCTCGTCATAACGAGATATTCCACCTTGCCACATTCCTACTAAGATATTTCCATTATCATCTTCAGCAAAACAACTAACGGGTTTTGGTATACCATTCCAAGTTATAGGATATGTTTTTAATAATGAGCCTTGCTTTGATAATTTTAACACAAACTCGTCTATACCAACCCATAAAAAGCCTTTACTATCACTCATCAAAACCTTTATCTTACTATTACCATAAGAATCTTGAAGAAGTTTTTCTACATGATAGTCTGTCTTATCTATACGAAAAAGTCCATGCGAAGTGCCAACACAGATGCCATGTCTTGCATCTTCTGCCAAACATGAAATATTATTATCCATCATTGCTGACGAGTTTACATTATAAGAGCTGAATACATCTATTTGATAGCCATTATCACGACACAATCCACCACCTGTGGTACCATACCACATGTAGCCTTCTTCGTCTTGCAATATACAATGAATGTTGGCAACAGGCAATTGATTCTGGGTTGGCAAAGCTGTTGCTGTAAACAGTTGTGCTTTTGCAACCATCGAGACAATTGCAAAGATGAATATAAATAAATGCTTTAATATAATGTGCATCTGTTTTATTATGTTTTGTATGGATTTATCTAATATAGTCTTTCGTTAGCATATCATAGTATAGAGCCTCAAGCTCTGCCGAACTGAGGTTTTCTACCGAATGAGTAATCATGCGTATCAACTCTTCTCTACGAAGGTCGGAAGAGTTGGAACCGAAGGTGGTGTATGTTTTTGCCATTGCTATTAGGGCTTTTATAATTATTTAGTTGGGTATAAGATAATTAACGAATGCTTTTTATTTATCAACATCGTAGCCAAAGAGTGCGAAGTCGCCTTTGGAAGGGTCGTCGGGGAATACTTCGAGCATCATTTGGCGCAGCAATTCTACCGACTTCCATGTAGCCGTCTTCTGCGACAGGAGTGCTAAGCGTGTAGACATCTGAAACACATGGGTATCCATAGGGATAAAGAGATTGCGCTTGTCGATGAAGTCTGCCCACAAGCCGAGGTCTACAGGCGAAGCATCACGAACCATCCATCGCATAAACATCACCGGACGTTTACACAACGATGACTTGGGCAACGGCACTATGCCTTTCATTCCTCTATCGGCAAACCAACGACCGAAAGCATCAAGAACCTTCACCACATCAGTATCTGCCGACGATTGATTAGATGATGCTGCATGAGCAAACTCGCCCAACGAGCCATATAATATAATAAGGTGGCGAAGTATACCAAAGAAAGCGTTCATCTTCTCATAGTCATAAAGGCGATAGAAACAGTCTTTGGTAGGCGGAATATTGCGGGCATATTCGCCTGTCTTTATCCATTCATAGATATCGCCATTGGCAAAGTCGAGCAACTGCTGTATCTTTGGCAGAAACTGCTTGCGCGAACCATAGCTTAGGCACGAAGCCACAAAGGCTGTAGCTTCTTGGTTTTCGCGTCCCGCCACTTGGTGCATAAACCATGAAGGGTCGCCATTGATAAAGTCGGGGGTTTCATATTTTTCAGCCAACTCACGCAGCAAGTTGGCAGTATCGTTGTTTATCATGTGATGTTGCATTTATATAATGCAAAAGTAGCTTTTTATATCGACATCCACAAGTATATGGCAGCAAAAGCTGTCATTATAACGACATTATTTGTTTGGCTCAACATTTTTGTCTACTTTTGCAAAGCATCATTATAATAATGAGCAACATCTTTGAATCACAATATCATTAATCATGAACGACAACAGAATATGCAAGCTCTTCGGAATAGAACTTCCGATTGTGGCAGGAGGAATGGTTTGGTGTAGCGGTTGGCGACTGGCTGCTGCGGTAAGCAATGCTGGAGGCTTAGGACTCTTGGGCGCAGGCTCTATGCATCCCGACACTCTGCGCGAACATATCCGCAAGACTAAGGCTGCAACATCTAAGCCTTGGGGTGTTAACATACCGTTGATGTATCCTGATATGGAAAACTTATTGGACATCATCGTTGAAGAAGGCGTGAAGATAGTCTTCACTTCTGCTGGCAGTCCGAAGAAATACACTCAATGGTTTCATGAGCATGGCATATTGGTTGCACATGTAGTGTCGAGCAGCAAGTTTGCCAAGAAATGCGAAGAGGCTGGCGTAGATGCTATCGTTGCCGAAGGTTTCGAGGCTGGCGGACATAATGGTAGAGAGGAATCTACAACGATGACTCTTATTCCTCAGGTTCGCAAAGCCACTACCCTACCCCTTATTGCTGCTGGCGGTATAGCTTCTGGTCAGGCTATGGTAGCAGCAATGGCGCTTGGTGCCGAGGGTGTGCAGATAGGTACAGCCTTTGCTTTAACCAAAGAGAGTAGCGCTTCTGAAGCTTTCAAATTGGCTTGTATATCTGCCAACGAAGGCGACACCATGTTATGTTTGAAGAAGATTGCTCCTTCGCGTCTGCTTCGCAATCAGCTATTCAATCGCATTGCCGAAGCTGAAGCTAATGGTGCTTCTGCCGACGAGTTGCGAGCATTGCTCGGCGAGAAAGCTACCAAGCGTGGTATCTTCGAGGGCGATGTAGAGAATGGCGAGATAGAGATCGGGCAGATTGCATCAAGCATATCGTCGATAGATAGTGTGTCAGACTGTATGTCGCGCATCATGAGAGAATATCAGGAAACTATAGATAGAATAAAAATGCTATAACGGCATTATTGAAAGGATTTAAAAAGAATAAAAACAATGAAAGTATTATTGGTAAATGGCAGTCAGCACAAGGATGGCTGCACTCACACAGCTCTTAGAGAAGTAGCAAGCGAATTAGAACGTCTCGGCATCGAGACTGAGGATTTTTGGTGTGGCAACAAAGCAATAATGGGATGCATAGGTTGCGGCAAATGTAGCGCAACAAAGCGTTGCTGGTATAACGACGATACCGTGAATGCCTTCCTTGATAAAGTGGGCGAAGTAGATGGTTTCGTGTTTGGCACACCTGTCCACTTTGCCGGTTCTTCTGGTTTCATCAAGCCTTTCATGGATCGTGCTTTCTGCTCTAAGCAAGCTTTGTTCTTCAATAAGCCTGCAGCAGTAGTTGTTAGCTGCCGTCGTGGTGGTGCTCAAGGAGCTTTCGAGGACATCAACCGCTATTTCACAATATCTAATATGCCTGTGGTATCATCACAATATTGGAACCAGGTGCATGGCAACAAGCCTGAGGAAGTGAAGCAAGACCTTGAGGGTATGCAGATCATGCGCCAGTTGGGTCGCAACATGGCATGGATGCTGAAATGTATCGAAGCAGGCAAGAATGCGGGCATAGAACTCCCTGAGCATGAAGCTGCAGTAAAGACCAACTTCATAAGATAAATAGATTTCGCTATTTGCGAGGAATAATAAAAAAGGATAACACTCTCGGATATGGCAACCAATTCAAGATACCAAATTGACATGCTCAATGGGCCTCTGCTCAAGAAGATTGTCATGCTTGCGCTACCTTTGGCAGCAAGCAGCTTGTTGCAGCAGTTGTTCAATTCTATTGACGTGGCGGTAGTGGGAAGATTTGCAAGTAGCCAGGCTTTGGCTGCTGTGGGCAGTAATACACCTGTGATAAATCTTCTCATCAACCTCTTTGTGGGCATATCGATGGGTGCCAACGTGATAATATCCAACCATATAGGACAAAATGACAAGAAGAGCATTCAAGATGCTGTGAGCACCGTAGGCATGGTGGCTGTGGCGAGTGGACTGTTTCTTATGGTATTAGGAATATGTGTGGCTCGTCCTATCCTGGAATTGATGGACACCCCACCCGACGTTCTTGACATGGCTGTCACATATCTGCGCATATATTTCTTGGGCATACCATTCTTCATGATATTCAATTTTGGCTCTGCCATATTCAGAAGTATGGGCGACACACGCCGACCATTATATATATTGGTGGTGGCAGGAATCGTGAATACCATCCTCAACCTTGTCCTCGTCATCGTCTTCAATATGAGTGTGGCAGGTGTGGCTATAGCTACTTCGATAGCTAATGCGGTGAGTGCAGGCTTGATAGTATACATGTTGTTGCACGAGAAAGAGCCTTATCAACTAAAGCGCCTACATATAGAATGGCGAGAGTTGAAGCGCATGTTGCAGATTGGCGTACCGGCAGGAGTTCAGGGAATGGTATTCTCGTTGTCGAATGTTGTTGTGCAGACAGCCATCAACGGCTATGGCTATGGAGCTATAGCTGGTTCGGCAGCAGCAGTAAACTTCGAATACTATTGCTATTTCATTATTGCTGCATTCAATGGTGCCGCAATCTCGTTTATAGGTCAGAACTATGGTGCAGGAAAGTTAGACCGCGTAAACCGCGTATTCTGGATTTGCTTAGGATTAGCAGCGTTGACTTGTGCTTTGGCAAACTGGTCGTTCACATGGCAGTATCACTATGTGCTTAGTCTTTTCTCTACCGACCCTACGGTTATCGACTATGGCAACATAAGAATGCACACGGCTCTTGCCTTCCAGTTTATTGCTGCCACCTACGAGATTTCGGGCTCTGCAATGCGAGGTATGGGCAAGTCTGTTGAACCAACTATCATCACCATCGTCGGCACATGTCTGCTTCGTATGGTCTGGGTATTCATGATATTACCACAATACAACGACTTCTTCCACCTTATGATGGTTTACCCTATATCATGGGCTATCACAGGAGCATTGATGCTCATCCTCTATGCCGTTCATTGGCGAAAGGTAAAGAAGATGGCGTTATAACTATTAAAACAACAAGGCAGATAACCCGCATGGATTATCTGCCTTATTTTTATTATGTAGAAAGAGTGAAGGAGTATAGGATTCTTCACTCTTCCCTCTTCGTTCTTCACTT
>ERZ869991.339-NODE-339-length-16044-cov-9.712407_pt1 | contig 16044 bp, 11 predicted proteins | sample MGYA00520862_ERZ869991 | MGnify/ENA primary metagenome ERZ869991 (study PRJEB32232, sample SAMN07284978) | human gut metagenome | biome: human-associated habitat; material: feces | host: Homo sapiens | place: Tanzania | collected 2014-08-11 ...
CTGGTTGAATTCCGCATTTGTCGCAATATACAACAGGAATTGGAGCTCCCCAATATCTTTGTCTAGAGATTAGCCAATCACGAAGTCTATATTGTGTTTTGAATTCTCCAAAGCCTTTATCAACTGCCCATTGAGTTATTGCTTTTTTAGCTTTGGTATTTTTGATGCCATTAAATTCTCCAGAATTTACAAGAACACCTTCTTCTGTATAAGCTTCTGTCATTGTTGACGCATCAAGAGAAGTATTATTTTCTGGTGCAATAACAACTTTCATTGGCATATTGTATTTCTTAGCGAAAGCAAAATCTCTAGTATCATGAGTTGGAACTGCCATTACAGCACCTGTTCCGTATTCAACAAGAGCATAATCTGCTGTCCATAGTGGGAACACTTCTCCATTGAATGGGTTTTTACAATGTGTACCTAATGGAACACCTGTTTTAACTCTTTCTGTTGAAAGTCTTTCAATTTCTGACATTTTGCGAGCATTTTCACGGTATTGTTCAACTTTGTCTTTATTTTCTGGAGTTGTAAGTTTTTCAATATCTTTGTATTCAGGTGCTACAACTAGGTATGTGATACCAAAAACTGTATCTGGTCTTGTTGTATAAACTGGAACTTCAATTTTTTCACCATTCGGAGCATCAATTACAGGGAATTTAAAAATAGCTCCTTTTGATTTTCCAATCCAGTTTGCTTGCATAGTTTTAACGTTGTCGCCCCATCCAGATAGCTTGTCTAAATCTTCAAGCAACACATCAGCATAATCTGTAATTTTGATGAACCATTGAGATAAGTATTTTTTCTCAACAACGCTATCGCATCTCCAGCATTTGCCATCAATAACTTGTTCATTAGCCAAAACTGTACCGCATTCATTACACCAGTTTACGGCAGCTTCTTTTTTATAAACAAGTCCTTTTTTGTACAATTGTAGGAACAACCATTGTGTCCATTTGTAATATTCTGGTTTGCAAGTTGCAACTTCTCTATCCCAATCGTAAGATAGGCCAAGCATTTTCAATTGTTTTTTCATGTATGCAATGTTTTCATCTGTCCAAGTTTCAGGATCAACGTGATGTTTCATTGCCGCATTTTCTGCTGGTAAACCAAAACTGTCCCATCCAATTGGATGTAGAACATTAAATCCGTTTGCCTTTTTAAATCTTGCAATTACGTCAGTAATTGTATAGTTTCTAACGTGTCCCATATGCAATTTCCCTGATGGATATGGAAACATTGATAGGGCATAATATTTAGGTTTGTCAGAAACATCTGGGGTTTTGAACGCATTTGTTTCCTCCCAAATGTTTTGCCATTTTTTTTCTATTTCTTGCGGAAAATAACTTTCTTTCATATTTTCTTACTCCATTTATCCTCGATTTTAAGTATATCACAAATAAAAGATGTGATATTTTGCTTAATATTTTAACTGTTTGGAGTATCGCAATTCTTTATATTATAAATAAATGATTGTATAGAGTTGTATTTATATCAATAAATAAAAAAGGCACTGAAATATATTCAGCACCCTTGAAAGAATGATTGATTATGATGGATGATTCGATTTTTATTTTCCCCTAAAATTTAATTCCCTAATTTTTTATAATTAGTTCGTCTTTTGAAAGACTTTGTTGTTATTCTCCGATTTTCTTTTTCTTTAAATATCCCTTACATTTATATAAACAATTTTTATTATGAAAAATTGCTATAATTGTTATATATCAAGTAACAAAACTTTACATAATTGAGGAAAGCAAGTACTCTTGAGGATATTAGCGGAATTTTAATTATATATTTTTGCTGGTTGTGGTGGGGTAACGGCTTTAACTAGAGCTTGGAATAAGAAAGGATGAACATTCCCTTTTTTTACATCTGAATATATTATAGTTAAAGCTTGTTTTGGAGTTAAAGCTTCTTTATAAACTCTTTTTTCTGTTAGGGCAGAATATTTGTCTGCAATATTTAATATTTGCAAATTTATATCTGGGATGTAATCTCTTTTTGCCCCTTTTTCTTCAAAATTATTGTGGTGAAATCTTACTAATTTTAAAACTTCGTCATTTACTCCAGAATTTTTTAACATTTCATATCCGATTATAGAGTGTAAATCCATAATCTTATGTTCTTCATCGGTCAATTTTCCGTGTTTGTTAAGTATTTCTGGAGGAATTAAAACTTTTCCGAAATCGTGCAAAATTGCTGCATCTTTTAAATCTTTAAGATTTACATGTTGTTTTAGAGCTTGTGGCAAATTTTTTGCAATCATTCCTGCAAATTCTTGTGTTGTTTTGCAGTGTCCATCTGTTAATTCTCGAAGCTCTTGCATATTTAATCTAATAGGAATTTTATTTTCGTTTAAAAGTTTTTTTAATTCGGGGTTTTGTGCAATCATGTTTTTGATTACGGTTTCATTAACTAATCGCATAGGGGAAGAACTTTGGAAACTATCTTTTTCTAAAGATTGTCCAAAGTGAATTTTATTCCCGAAATTATTAAATTGTACCCCAGAGGTTAAGCCGACAGCAAACCTACTTGGGTTGAATATTTCTATTCCCACTAATTGACCACACTAAATTTTACTACACTTCTACGTACATATATAAAGTATTTTTTTCTATATAAATTGCTATAAAATTAAGATAATGTAAAAATTTTTAATATTACAAAGATAGTATGATAAAATTATCGTATTATGAACGAAATTAGAAAATGTTTAATTTGTGGAATTGGTGCAGTAGGCTCAATTTATGCTAATAAAATAAATGAATTTGATAATGATTTTTTGAGAGTTTTAGTAGATGAAGATAGGCTCGAAAAATATAAAAAATCCCCAAAAGTTTTTAATGGTAAACCATTAAATTTTAATTATATTTTACCAAATGCAACTGATTATAAAGCAGATTTAATTATTATTGCGACAAAATTTGATGGATTATGTGATGCAATAAAAAATATCGAAAATTTTGTAAAAGAAGATACGATTATTTTATCTTTGTTGAATGGTGTTTCTTCAGAGGAATTAATTGCAAAAAAATATGGTTGGAAGCATATTCCTATCTCTTATTTTATCGGTCACAGTGCTATGCGTGATGGAAATAATATTACTCATGATGGTACGGGAGATATTGTTTTTGGAGTTAAAGATAAAACCAAAACTGATGAAAGTGATATAGAATTATTAAAAACATATTTTGATAAAGTTGGAATTGCTTATAAAACCCCTGATGATATGTTGCATGCATATTGGTTAAAATATATGCTAAATGTAAGTTCTAACCAATCTTCCGCAATTTTGCGTTTAACTTTTGGACAAATGCAAGATAGCGAAAAATTTCAAACTATGTTGAAAAAAATTATGCAAGAAGTTCAACAAGTTGCGAAAGCAGAAGGGGTTAAAAATACCGAGGTAATGATTGATGAGGCTATTAGTGCTTTTTATAAAATGATTCCTGAAGGAAAAACTTCTATGCTTCAAGATGTGGAAGCTGGTAGAAAAACAGAAGTTGAAATGTTTGCAGGTACAATGATTGAACTAGGGAAAAAACACGGTATTCAAACACCTTACAACCAAGTTATGAAGGATATGTTAGAAGTTATCTATGATGTTTCAAAATAGGGTTATTTTACTTCGGAACTTGTTTATTATATAGTGGTTTTATGAATTTAGATAGCCAGATTGATAGTATTTTATCGCCTGTGGCGAATAAAATTTCAGGAATAATTTTTTCACACGTAACTATTCATGGTGTGCGTGTAGAATTTTTGATACTTTTGTTAATGATTGCAGCTTTTTATTTCTCATATAGAACTCGCTTTATCGGTTTTTGGGGATTTAAGCATGCCCTAGATTTGATTACGAAAAAATATAAACATGAAGATACTATAAAACGTAAAAAGCATGGAGAAGTTTCATCTTTCCAAGCTCTGACTGCTACAATTTCAGCCTCTGCTGGCATGGGGAATGTTGTGGGCTCTGCACTTGCAGTTTCTGTTGGAGGTCCAGGAGTAATTTTTTGGATGATGGTTGCTGGAATTTTTTCTATGGCTTTGAAGTTCGCAGAAGTTCTTTTGGGTTTGAAATTTCGACAAATTAATAAAGACGGAACATCTTCAGGTGGCCCAATGTACTATATTATTAATGGGCTTAGAGCTCCGTGGATAAAACCTTACACTCCATATCTTGCAAAAATATATGCAGTATGTTGCGTATTGGCAATGATTGGAGGTTGGAATTTGTTCCAAATAAATGCGATTACAACTCAAATTACAAACGTTACTGGATTATTTGCTGGTCAGCGTTGGGTGTTTGGATTGATTGTTGCGATAATTACTTATGTTACTGTTATTGGCGGAATTAAAGCTATTGGAAAATTTACTTCAAAGGTTACTCCTGTAATGTGTAGTTTGTATGTGTTGTCAGCTTTCATAATTTGTTTGTTGAATTTTAATCATATTCCTCACACAATTGCTTTAATTTTGAAAGAAGCTCTTCAACCTCAAGCTATTGTTTCTGGTGGAGTTTGGGGATGTATGCTTTGGGGCTTTAGACGAGCAATGTTTGCAAATGAAGCTGGTTTAGGCACTGCTCCGATTGCATTTTCTGCTGTTAAAACAAGTAAACCTGTTGCTCAAGCATTTATTGCGATGCTTCAACCATTTGTTGATACTGTAATTGTTGGAGCGGCAACAGCATTTATTATTGTTGTTACTGGTTCATATTTGAATGCAACAGGAATTGAAGGTATTGAATTAACTTCACGAGCTTTTGCTACGGTGTGTCCATTCTTCCCTGTATTATTAACATTTATGGCTGCTTGTTTTGTTTTGTCAACAATGCTTTGTGGTTCATATTATGGAACAAAAAGTTGGACTTTCTTATTCGGTGAATCTAAAGCTACAACACGAACTTTTCAAATAATATACTGTTTATTTATAATAATTGGTTCTGCTATGAACTTAAAAAGTGTAGTAAATTTATCTGATGCATTTACATTGTTTTTAGCTGTTCCAAATTTGATTGCAGTATTTTTATTATCTGATATAATAATCAAAGAATTGAAAAGATATTGCAAAAGATACAATATCGGATATTTTAAAAATTTAAAATAAAGATGCGAGCAAACTAACTATGAGGAGAGAGTAATAGATGATTAAGAAAGGCTGTTTAGATATTTTACAGGCAAAATGTGAAAATTGTACTGATTGTATCTTGTCAAAAACCCGTCACAATGTTGTTTTTGCAGATGGAAATCCAGAAACTGCAAAAATTGTTTTAATCGGTGAAGCTCCAGGTGAGAATGAAGATGAAACAGGTAAACCATTTGTTGGTAGAGCTGGACAGCTTTTGAATAAATTTTTGGAAGATGCAGGAATTTCAAGACAAGATGATTTATATATTATAAATACTGTAAAATGCAGACCTCCAGAAAATAGAGTTCCAACTGATGTTGAAAAAGCAATGTGCGAAAGATTTTTGAATGCTCAAATCGATATTATGAATCCGCAAGCAATTATTTTCTGTGGTGCAACAGCATTGAAATCATTCTGGAAAGATAAGAAAGTTCAAATTTCAAAAGTTCGTGGTCAATGGTTTGATGTTACTGTTAATGGAAAATCATATAGAGCAATGGCTATTTTCCACCCATCATATTTGTTGAGAAACCATTCTATGGAAGAAGGTTCTCCAAGAAGATTGATGCAACAAGACCTAGCTGTTATCAAGTCCGAAATATTGGCTGATAACAAGGTGTGTTCCTCCAACCCTTTCTCTGCGGAAATGGCTATGGTCTAATAATAAATTGAAATTTATATCATATTCAAGAAAAGAAACGGTTAAATCTTAACCGTTTCTTTTAAATTTCAATCTCTTTATAAAAATCATTTATATTAACTTTTAGGATTTTGGATAGTTTAAAAATAACTAATGCACTTGGAATAACTACTCCTCTTTCTATTTTTCCTACATAATTAATACTCATGTCTAGAAGTTCAGCAAGCTGATCTTGGGTGTAGTGTCTTCGAAGTCTTTCAGCCCTTATGTTTGCCCCTAAAATGTATCCAAAATCTTTATTCATACTTAGTATGATATAATATTGACATGTCCATCAAAAGAGATTATATTAAATATTATGTTTACTATAATCAACAAAAGAAAAACTATTGTAATGAGAAAATTTGGTTTTACGTTGGCAGAAGTTTTGATAACTTTAGGAATTATTGGAGTTGTTGCGGCAATGACAATTCCAACATTAATGGCGAATGTTAAAAGTCAACAATATCGTTCAACGCTGAATAAAACAATTTCGACATTGAATCAAGCTGCAAAAATGAGTTTGGCTAATTATGATTTTGACTATTCTGGTATATCTCAGGCATGCTTATCAAATGGTGGTTCTGATAATCCAGAAGATGTTCAAACTATTTGTGCTCTATTAAATGGAACTTTGACTGGAACAACTTATTATGAAACAGTTACCGATATTAAAGTTAATAAAAATGGTTCACAAAATTATTCGGTTACAGGCTCTACGGTTTTAGCATCTGGATATAGTTCATTATCTGCTTATCATGCTTACGTACTTGCGGATGGTACTATAGTTGCTGTTTATAAAACTTTGGGACAAAATGGAAAAGGTTGTAGCCTTGAATTTGGCAAGTCACTTACTACTTATGGTGACACTAGACTAGAAAATTGTTTAGGTTTTATAGATGTAAATGGTACATCTCCTCCTAATAAGGAAGTTAGCTGTTCTTCTGGTTCTAATATATTAGAACGTAATACTTGTGTTGTAAAAAATAATCCAAAATATTTAACTGATGTTTATCCAATAAGATTTCATGACCAAATTGTAGAGCCAGCTACTGCGGCTGGAAGATATGTTTTGAAAAATCCTAAATAACTAATTACCTATTAAACAATCTTTCATTTTGAGTCTTCATTGAATCTGTTATTTCCTTGAAGTTCAAAGTTACTGGCGTTGGGTTTGCGTTGTTTAAGATTTCTAAAAATTCTTTTGAATTTTGTGGGGATTTGTTATCTAAAAATGTTTTGGAATTTGCAACATCAATTCTTGCCGGTACAATTAATCCGCTTTGAGTAAATTTATCGGAACTTTCTTTTGATGATAAATATTGAACAAGTTTAATGGCTTCTTTTTTATGTTTTGAAGATTTTGATATTGCCCAGCCAGAAGCGTCAACAGGAGCAGAAGGTATGTCATTCTTATCTGGGAATCTAACAATATCCCATCTGAATTTTGCTTCTTGCCTATATTTTGGTACAAGCCAACGACCTGAAATGTGCATTCCTAATTTCCCTTGTAAAAATAATTGTGCCATTGTTGCACTCGCAATTTCTTCTCGTTTTGGTGCGACGTGATATTTATTCCTTAAATTAGCATAGAAATTTAGCCCATTTTGCATTTGGGTTGTGTTTTCTGACAAATCTGTTACTCCAAAATAATTGAGATATGGCAAATAAAATAATGGCTCTTCTTCAAAAGATATTCCAAAAATGCTTGGAGCATGAGTTAGTTTTTGAGATGTTGTTAACAAATCATTAATTGTCCAATTTTTGTTTGGATATCGAACATTGTATTTATCAAAAATATCTTTGTTGTAAAAAACGACGAGTGTTGAAACATCTCGTGGTATTGCATACATCTTTTTTTTATAACTCAAAGTATCAATTGCGATTGGGAAAAATTTGTTGTATTCAAATTCGTTTTTATAAGTTGATAAATCTTCTAGAACTCCAGCATTTGCGTATATTGGGAGGTATTGATTATTTATAAAAATCACATCAGGAGCTGTGTTTGACGCAAAAAGAAGATGAATTTTTTGAAAATAATTTTGGGGAATGTGCATAAAATCAATTTTTATATCAGGATTTTCTTTTTCAAAATCAGATAAAATTGGTTTAAGAATGCTTATTTCTGATTCCGAACCCCAAGATGCAAATTGAAGGGTTGTTTGTTTGGGTTGTGGAGTTTGGTGGGTATTTTTTACTGTGTATAAAATACCTACAATTAATATTAAACAAATTATTCCTACAATTTTTTTTATCAACTCTTTTCTTCCTATCAAATAATGTAATAATGGTTAAAAATTAAAAAGTGAATAGTCTATTTAGTCTATCCACTTTTTATAATTTATTGTCTAAACGTTATTAGATTTCAATTAATGTTCCCATTTTATCTTTAGCAACATCTACTAAGCATTTGAATCCACCTGCTTTTACGATATAAACAGAACCGTAGTCTTGTCTAACTTGGAGAGGTTTATCTACAACATAATTGAATTTTTTCAAAATGAAAATATCATCTTTAATTCTTCCTACCAAGGCAGAAACTCCGTCCATATTTACTAAGTAAAAACCTTTTTCGGAATCAATATTATATCCAGATTTAACAATCAAACCATTCATATAGTGAGAATGTTCTGATTTGTTTGATTTTGTCATTGGGTTTGAACCTCTAGAAATTGGGTTAGTAATTCCTGAACGGCTCATAACATTTGTTTCTGGTCTTACTTTTGATAAGCTTTCTGCTACTGCTGTTGTTTGTTTTGTATCTTCAGAATCAAGAATTGATAAATACTCGTCTAGTGAAGATAACAAGTAATTTTCATTTTGTTTGTCCATTTTCATTTCCCCATTATTATTGTTAGTTAAATATTTTCTACCTGAATCCATTACATCTGAAACTTCCAATTGTGAGCTTGCAGATTTTCTTTTGTTTACACTAAGTGGTGAATTTTTTAATTTAACAAACCTACCTTCTTTATAGGATTTATTTCTTGTTTGTTTATCATCTTCATCCAATAATGTTCTGTGTGTTTGTTTAAGATTAACAGATTTTGCAAATGATTTCAATTTAATATCAGAAAACTTATTCATAATTGTATCGTCTTCTGAATGAACGCCTGTAATTACATCCTCTGGAGGCTCAATGTTTGGAGTTTGAGAAAGTGAATGTTCCATTTGTGAAATTTGAGCTTGTAATTTTTCTCTGATGTCATTTGTATTTCTAGACTGAAGATTTGGAATTCCATTAATTTGATGTCTAGAATTAAGAGTTGGCACAGATTTTGATGAAATATTCATATCTGGTGTAATGATAGCTTTTTTTGTTGCAGATATGTCTGTAACGTATGACATGTCTTGTGATTGTTTAACTGGATTATTTTTCTTGTCTTTTTCGGAATATTTTTTGTATTTTTCTTGCCAGTTAAGATTTTCATCATCAATAATATCTTGAAATTCTTTACGTTTTCTTTTCATTTGATTACTGTTCGAAATAGTAAAGAATGATTTTAAACGGTCTGTATTTTTATGTGAAGCATGAGAAATTGCATCAAAAACAAGAAACATTGCAACTACAAATAACCCTAATCCACCAGCTAAAATCATCCACATTGGGAAATGGTGACTTTGTTTGTTGGTATCAACATTTTGAGTTGTATTTGTTTGAATATCCTGTGCTGGTGTTGTTTCTTGGATTTGGTCATTATTTTGCGGTGCAAGATTTTCAACTATATTTGATTTGTTTGTTGTAGTATTTCTTGCAATCTCGTGATTAATTCTTGGCTCTAAATCTATTTGACGTTTTCCATTTTCATCAAATTTCATTTTTGGCACATAAGTATCAACAGGATGAACAGCACTATTCACCACTTTTTCTTGATGTGGAATTTGAATAGGTTTTGTTACAGTTTTAGCTTTAGGTGTAACTTTAGGTTGTTCTACTTTTGGTTTTGGTTGTTCAAATTTTACTTTAGGTGGGGTAATTGTAGTTAAACTGATTTTAGGCAACGTTATTGCTTTAGTTTCAGTTTTTTGTGTAGTTTTAGTTGTGTTGTTATTTGTTTTTGCATTATTTGCTGGTTTAGTTTGAGCAACTGGTTGATGGGTAACTTTTTGTGCAGGTTGTTTATTTACAGCAGGTTGTGGAGTTGCTGGTTTCTTAGGTTGTTGAGCTGTCTGAGTCGCTGGTTTAATATTATTTTGAGCAATTAATGCTTTGTAATCCTTTTGAGCTTGTGTTAAAGGTGCAGTTTTCTTGATGTAAGTTTTAATATTAATTGGCTTTGTTGTTCCGAAAGTTACTTTCATGTAACCGCCAATTCCGTCATCTACGTGTTTTACATCAACATCTGTAATTAAGTCTTTTACTCCTCCAATTCCAGGGGCTACTGAACTAGAGCCAGAAACATTTGGAAGTAAGACTACGTATCTATTATTAGATTTTCTGCTGACAATTGAATTTGAGGTGTCACCTGTTGTATAAAAAGTCACATCTACCGAATCAGTCGCAGAAGATCTTTTTACGTCCATTTGAAGTAAATTATTTGTTGTATTAGCTTCTGCAACAGTTGAAATGCCTGTCATTAAAGAAGCTACAATAGCAACAGTTATAATATTTTTCTTAGAAATCATATTTTCCACTAATCTAACAACTACACTACTATATATATAATACCCGATAGTAAAAAAAATTGCTAGTTTATTAAAAAAAAATGAAATTTATGTTACAATGCGTTTATGAAAAGTGGATTTGTTGCAATAATAGGACGCCCAAATGTAGGGAAATCAACTCTTTTGAACCAAATTCTTGGTCAAAAAATTGTTATCACAACTGATAAAGCTCAAACTACAAGAAAAAGAATTAAGGGCATATATACAAATAAAGAAGGCCAAATTGTTTTTGTTGACACTCCTGGTGTTCATAAACCTTTGAATAAGTTAGGCGAATTTTTGTTAGATGAAGCAAAAATTGCGGTACCTGATGCTGATGTAATATTGTTTTTAGTTGATGGTTCTGAATCTGCTGGTAAAGGTGACAAATGGATTGCACAACATTTATTGCAAACAAAAATTCCGATAGTTATTGTGATGAATAAAGTTGATAAGGTTAAAAGGCCTGAAAAGGTTGAAGAAAATCTTTTGTCATATAAAACTTTATTTGAAGAAAATTTACCTGTTGTTAGAATTTCTGCTAAAACAGGAAGAAATATTGATACATTGATGAATAATATCTTTAAAAAACTTCCAGAAGGTGAAGCGTTGTACCCAGAAGATGTTGTTACAGAAGAAACAATGCGTGATGTAACCGAAGAAATTATTCGTGAAAAAATTTTATTAAATACTTCTGATGAAATTCCTCACTCTGTTGCGGTAAAAGTTACTAATTATCAAGAAAAAGAAGAAATAGATAAAATCTATGCAACTATTTATTGTGAGCAAAAAAGTCAAAAGGGAATTTTGATTGGCAAAGGCGGAAGCTTGCTTAAAAAAATTGGCACAGAAGCTAGATTAGAGTTAGAAAAAATTGTTGAGAAAAAAGTCTATCTCCAATTAGAAGTTAAAGTTGAGAAAGATTGGCGTAAAAAGCAAAATATTTTGAAAAATTTTGGCTATCAACAAGAGGATTAATTTTACGCTTGATGCTCATATATCCATCTATATTCTTGAGATCTCTTAAAACCATTTTTGTTGTAAAAATGGAGTACTTGTTTTGAATTTACTGGTGCTACGGTAATTAAACTTCCTTTAAATTCTTTAAAAATTCCAGAAATTAATGCTTTTCCAATATTGGAGATACTTCTTGACGGAGAATTTATTATTTGAGGTTTTGCTTGAAGGTATTCAATATACATATTATTTCCCATATCTAAAGATAGTTCTATTAATCCAAGAATTTTTTTAGGCTCAACTTGTGTAAACCCTTTTCTCTGTGTTGTTATTGCGTAAATTCCACCTTTAGTTGTATCTTTTTCAAAAACATTTGTTGCGTCGATATAAATATCTTCGGCAAATGAGCCTCCCCATTTTTCGGAGATGGTTTTAAGTACTTTTTTATCATAAAAACTGTTAGTGTTTAATTTGATAAAAGAAGCTTCCATTGGTTTTCTAGTTTTCTTTCCATTTTTTGTTGCATTTTTAGTAATCATCTCTATACTTATGCGTCTTGCTCCGAAAGATGGATTATTATTAATTTGCATATATATTTTACCTTTTTGTTTTTAATGTTTAAAATAAAACTCAGAAAATAATTTTTTGCTAGGTGGTATTCTTTTTCGTTGTTGGGTGGGGAGTACTTGACAAACATTGTATAATTAATATATGGACCTAAAAAAGATAATTGTATTAGTTATATTATTTGTACTAGCTGGATATTCTACCGCTTTTGCCGTAGAGGATGCCCAATTTTCTCGTAGTGTAGAAATTAAAGATGGGGCATCTTTATCTATGATAGATTGTATTGCTGTTGCATTTAAAAATAGTCCAAAGGTTAAACAAAAGAAATACCAACTAGATATTGCTCAAAGTAATGTTGGAATTGCGAAATCTCAATATTTTCCTGTGATTAGTGTTGGTGCGGGTTTTTATAACGAAAATAATTCTGATAGTGGCTATTACAATTCTCATTATCGTGAATTGCCAACAGTGGCTTTAGCGGTAAATAAATTAGTTTGGAATTTTGGAAAAACGACAGCTTATATCAAAATGGAAGAGTTCTATAAAATAGGTGCAGAATACGAATTTATGGATAGTCTTTGCAATACTATTTTTGATGTTAAACTTCGATATTATGAACTTTTAAGGGCTAAGGCATTATTAAAAGTTGCTCAAGAAAATGTTAATTTGAACGAAAAATTTTTAACTCTTGCGAAAAATAAAGAAAAATCAGACTTGAAAACAGCTGAACTGAATTTGAGTGCAGCTAGGATTGATTTGATTGAGGCGAAAAATAATTATAAAAATTCAATTCTTGACATGAATAATACAATGTATATTGAAACAAAGGCGAACTATACCCTTAAAGATACTCCTACATTTTCTAGTAAATTTAATTTAGACAGTGAAAATTTAAAATTAAATGATTTTTCTTCTGTAAAATTCCCATTTGATGCTGAAAATGCCGTTGAGCTTGCATACCAAAATAGTCCAGACTTGAATGTTTTAGTTTCGACTAAGCACGCTATGGAACAATCATTATTGTTCATAAAAAGAACATATTTGCCTGATTTGAATGTAGATGCAAAATATGGTTTTAATAACTCAAATTATTCTGCAAATAATAGTTTACAAGTTGGGGTAAATTTATCTTCTTCTGTAAATTTAATGGAGTTAAAACATAGTATAAAAGGTGCAAAAGCTCAATTGAATTTAGCAGACAATGAAATTGATTTATTTAAGAAAAATTTGTATTTTGAGGTGAAAAAATCTTTAAATAATTGTGAAAAAACTCAAAATCAAATAGCTATAACTAAGATGAAAGTTCTTCAAGCAGATGAAAATTTAAAAGCTGTTGAAGATAAATACACAACGGGTGAATTAAACTATATTGCTTTGCAAGATGCAAGAAAAGATTACATAAATTCACTAGAAACATATGTTTCTAATATTTATGATTATAATATTGCATTGATAAAATTAGAAATGGCAATGCATTATCATTTGGTTGACATTCACCACAAATCTAAACACGCAGTTCATTATCATTCAACCGAACTTATTGAACATATTAATGAAGTTCTTGATTGCGATGAAGCCGAAGAAAAATAATTATAAGCCTGTTCACTTTTTCTTTTTTATTTCGATGAAAAAAGAAAAAGTAGAACCGAAAAAGAAAAACACGAATGATTAAATGGCTCGAGTCATCAGGGGCTTAGCCCCCGAACCCCTATCTAAGCTTCGTCAGAATTGTATGTATTAAGTAATTCGTTGACAAAAATGTTTTAAAATAATAAGAACATTAACAAGGAGACGAATTATTCGAAACAACACAAATGATAAAACGTTAGAAAAGAATCTCTTTAAATTGTACAAAAGAGGCTAAAAATGACCCAGATTATTTTAAACGTATAACACGAGTTATTAAGTAAATAAGGTTGGGCTAAATCCAACTATTCGTTTTAGGTTTCTATTGCTATATAAGGGTTTGAGACAATTTGCCACAAACCCTTTATTTATGCAATGTTCAGCATTATTAAAAATTTACTTGACGGCTAAAACGCTTTTGTACTCAAACTTTCAAGGTTTGAACTTTTACAAAAATTGTGACTTGTAAAATATTATTAAGAAAAGTGAAAAAATTTTTCATAAAACATGCCAAATTAGCTTGACTATGAATATTGATGTAATAAGATGAGAGAACATGCAAAAGTAAGTTGGGCGAAGTGTGCCTAAATCTCGGAAGTTTGATTATAAGCGGGTTTCACCAACAATCACAGAACATTAAAAATTGCAGACATTTACCATTTTCGGTAGAGGGTTTACAGCCTTAAGTTAGAAAAAAGTTTTTATAGTACGTACACCATTTTAAAATGAGGTGAATTGATGTCTAAGACAAAATATGAAAAAAGAGTAACGCCAATGGGTATTCCTCATACTCGTTTGGACGATTTACCAGACCTTATTGAAGTGCAAAAAAAATCGTTTGAATGGTTTTTAAAAGAAGGTTTGAAAGAAGAATTACTTTCTTTCTCTCCAATTAAAGACTATACAGGCAGATTAGAATTACACTTCTTACCAAACTATACTTTCGACAACGCAAAGTATACAGTTGAAGAAGCAAGAATTCATGACGCAACTTATGCAAAACAATTGCGTGTAATGATTAGACTTGTTAACCGTGATAGCGGTGAAATTAAAGAACAAGAAGTTTACATCGGTGATATTCCTACAATGACTGACAAAGGTACATTCATTGTAAACGGTGCAGAACGTGTTATTGTATCACAAATCGTTCGTTCTCCTGGTGTATATTTCAAATGTGATCCATCTCCAACAGGAAAACGTTTGTATAACGCAACTATGATTCCTAACAGAGGTGCATGGTTGAAAATTGAAACAGATTCTAATGATGTTATTCACGTTAAAATCGACAAAAATAGAAAAATCTTGGCTACAACATTGTTGAAAGCTATGGGTATTACTGTTTCTGAAATGGAATCAAAATTCACTCACTTCGAATTCTTGAAGAAAACTTTGGAAAAAGACCCAACTGAAACAACTGATGAAGCTTTAGTAGAATTATACAAAAAATTAAGACCTGGTGACCCTGCTTCTCCACAAGGTGGTCGTCAAATCTTGGAATCAAGATTCTTTGATGAAAAGAAATACGATATTGGTCGTGTAGGTCGTTATAAATTAAACAAAAAATTAAACTTAAATATTCCTAAAAATCAAAGAACATTGACAGTTGAAGATATCGTTTCTACAATCGAATATTTAATCAACTTGACATATGATGAAGGTCAATTGGATGATATTGACCACTTAGGAAACAGAAGAATCCGTTCAGTTGGTGAACTTCTTCAAAACCAATTCAGAGTAGGTTTATCAAGAATCGAAAGAATTGTTAAAGAAAGAATGACACTTCAGGATTCTGAAACATTAACACCATTGAACTTGTTGAATACAAAACCGCTTGTGGCTTCATTGAAAGAATTCTTCGGTTCTTCTCAGTTATCACAGTTCATGGACCAAACTAACCCACTTGCTGAATTGACTCACAAAAGACGTATTTCAGCATTAGGACCTGGTGGTTTACAAAGAGAAAGAGCTGGTTTTGCGGTTCGTGATATTCACCCTTCTCACTATGGACGTATTTGTCCTATCGAAACTCCAGAAGGTCCAAACGCTGGTTTGATTGGTTCATTAGCTACACACGCTAAAGTTAACGACTATGGATTTGTTGAATCTCCATTCTTCGTTGTTAAAGATGGTGTTGTAACAGATGAAGTTGTTTATATGACAGCCGATGCCGATGAAAATTATCGTTGTGCTCCAGCTGACGTTAAATTAACAAAAGATAGAACATTTGTTGAAAAAGTTGTACCTGCAAGATACAGATCTGAATTCATTATGTGTGATTCTTCAAAAATCGACTTTGTCGGTGTTTGTCCAATCCAGATTATCTCAGTTGCAACATCAATGATTCCGTTCATCGAACACGACGATGCTAACCGTGCATTGATGGGTTCTAACATGCAACGTCAAGCAGTACCTCTTTTGATTACTCAAAGACCAAGAGT